>OGYI01000476.1_pt1 | contig 49840 bp, 37 predicted proteins | sample 1576521 | NCBI WGS metagenome assembly OGYI01 (sample SAMEA3541484, study PRJEB24748) | human gut metagenome | biome: human gut; feature: human-associated habitat; material: faeces | place: China | collected 2012
ATCCCTGAAAATACAAGGTTTTTAATAAAAACGGAGTGTCAGACTTGACACTACCAGAAGGAAAGAGAGGGTTACAAAATGAAAGAATTTACCTATTATGCGCCGACTGAAATCCTTTTTGGATGCGGGAAAGTGGCAGAGATCGGAAATGTGACAAAACGGTATGGGAAAAGGGCTCTCCTGGTGACAGGCAGCAGCAAATCCACGGAGGTGATCGCAGAAAAAGCGCTGCGTTTTTTACAGGAAGCGGGCATTGATACAGCCCATTTTAATGGAGTGAAACCAAATCCGACTACAGACATCGTGACAGAAGGGGCAGCTATTGCAAAAAAGCACGGAGTCCAGGTAGTGGTCGGTCTGGGAGGAGGATCCTGTGTGGATACGGCAAAGGCAATTGCAGTGGAAGCGACAAATGAAGGAACGGTATGGGACTATAACTGCCATACACAGGGGCCGACAGAAAAGACACTGCCCATCATCGCTGTCGGAACAACTGCCGGAACAGGCTCACAGGTAACACAGTGCAGTGTTATCACCCACACGTCTTCCAAAGATAAATCCGCCATCTGGCACAGAAATATCTTCCCCAAGGTGGCGATCGTAGATCCGGATTTGACGGCATCGATGCCGAAGCAGATAACAGCTCAAACCGGCTTTGATGCTTTCTGCCACAATTTTGAAGCATATATTTCTGTAAATACCAGTCCTATGGTAGAAAAGTTGGCGCTGGAGGCAATTCGTATTATTGTTGAAAATCTCCCAAAGGCGCTGAAGAATGGAAACGACATGGAGGCGCGTTCGCAGATGGCTTGGGCGGACACACTGGGAGGAATGACGAATTCCAACGCCGGTGTCACTCTGCCTCATGGGCTGGGAATGCAGGTAGGAGGTCATTGCCCGCAGGTATCTCATGGTCAGGCGCTGGCAGCCTTTTATCCGGTATTTACCAGATATACTTATCCGGCGGCTGTGGAGAAATTTGCCGCGGTGGGGAGAATTTTCAATCCAGAGCTCTGCGATAGGGACAATGCGTATGCGGCCGAGCAGTGCTGTGAAGAGATCGATGGATTTTTAAAATGTATCGGCCTGTGGATCGGCTATAAGGAGCTGGACGTGAGCATGGAGGATATCCGGGAAATTGCGGATTGCGGACAGGTTCTGGGGGATTACCTCAACAATCCAAGGATTGCGACGATAGAAGAGATGTATGAGCTTCTGGTAAACAGCTATGAGAGACAGGGGTAAGATAGCTGCTATTTGAAAAAAGTAGCCATGCTCAGCGCGGCCAGGGGTGGGTTTGCAGGGGATTGTAAAAGGCGTATCCGTAAGATATAATCTGTTCATATCACAGAATACATGCTGGAGGATGTATTCTGTCCGATTACGGAAGGGTAGAACGGGATTACAGCGCGAAAGTCTGGATTTATGAAAGAGGAACGGAAATGAGATTCTTGTCCCTGAAAAATTTTGAAAATGATACGCTTTACCAGAAAATCCGCAGGGCGGTTATGTTTTTTTCCCTGCTGCCAACCGTGGTGCTTCTTCTGATTCTTTTACCTGCTTTGTTTGTTCAGAAAAAGGAGGAACTGGAACGGGAGGCTGACAGCAGCCTGATGCAGGATTTTGACGATTTTGTTGCCACTCTGGCAGACATTGAGCAGGAGGCCAGGCTGATTGCCTCAGACAGCCGGTTCTTTGCCGAGGTTACCCGTGTGGTTACGGATAATAATGTGAGTGAATATGAAAGGATTCTGTTCAGATCTCAGACGCTGCCCGTCCTGCAGCGGGCCATGAGCATCAATGGGGTTCGGGCTGCAAGAATGCACATCGAATATCCCCTGCGGCGGGAATATCCTCCTTATCTCTATCGGATGGACAGGGCGGAAAACAGCCTGTGGTATTCAGAGAGGAACAGGGTCAGTGTGAGCGGAAAATGGTTTTTTGACGTATCCGGCAGTACGAAAGAGGAAGTCTATTCCGGATATGTAACCGGAAATAATATGGCTTCCTTTATCCTGCCCTTTAAGCTGACAGCAGATATCAGGGGGATCCTGGAAGTGATGGTTCCGATCAGTGCGCTTGCGCCTGGTATCGATGACGAAGCCGAACCAGAGGATCGAATCCTGATCGACAGCGGCGGAAAACAGTATGGCGTCGACAGGGAAGACAACAAAGAGGTCACCCTGGAAGTGCTTGCGCGGATCACTGGTGTTGATTCTATAGAAGAATATCTGTCGGATGGGATCGAGACCAGTTACCTTTGGCTGAATGGAAGGCTAATTATGCTGTCTCTAATCAGACATTCCGGAAACGGCATATTTATGGTAAGATGTCAGCCTGTGATGAAGCAGTATCTGTCCATACTGTTGGAAATACTTGCGGTTATTGGTATTTTCTATTGTATCATCAGGGTTTTGCTGTGGTCCATCAATCGGATTGTAAAACGGATGCTGACAGATATGGATATCCTTGTGGAATATGTGAAAAGTGTTTCCACAGGAGAACTGGAGCTCCGTATCCCGCGCCTGAAGCAGGTGGAAAGCAGAACCATTGCGGAAGAATACAATAAGATGCTGGATAATCTGGAAAAAATGACGCAGGAGAGCATTGAACGGGAAACCATTCTGAAGGATGTGCAGCTGAAAGCGCTGGAAAAGCAGATCGATTCCCATTTTCTATACAATGTCCTGGACTCCATCAAGATGATGGCGGAAATAAGGGAGATCTTTGATGTGGCGGACGCGCTGCTGGCGCTGGGTAGGATGTTTCGCTATAATCTTTCTACACATACGAAAAATGTGGAGCTGGAAGAGGAGATTGCCTATCTGGAAAGCTACATCAGGCTGATGAATCTGAGAATGGATTATGAGATTAAGGTGTACGTCCAGATGGAGGATGAGTCGCTGAAAAAGAGTATGGTTCCCAAAATGATCCTGCAGCCTCTTGCGGAGAACTCCATTGTTCACGGACTGTATGGAATTAAAATGGATACAACCATCTATTTAAAGCTGAGCAGGGAAGAAGGAAAAATAAAAATTGAAATGACGGATATGGGAAAGGGGATGGACGAAGAAAAACTGAAAGCGGTTCGAGCAAAAATAGAAGATGGGGGCGGTGAAGAAGGAGCGGGACAGATCGGTCTGTACAACATTCACAGGCGGCTGCGCCTGATATACGGAGGAGGTTGCGGTGTGCAGATATACTCCAGAGCGGGCTGCTATACCAAGACCATTCTCCTGCTGAAAGAGGGGGGATCGGACAGTGAGAAGAATACTGATTGTTGAAGATGAAAAAATGACCCGTTACGGGATCCGTGTCATGATCGAAAGAAGCGGCGTTCCATACCGGGAAATCGTGGAGTGCAAAAATGGGAAAGAAGCGGCTTCTTTGCTGGAGAAAAGCCCGGCGGATCTGGTTCTTACGGATATCCGTATGCCCTTCATGGATGGGCTAGGCCTGGTTTCCTGGATGCAGGAGTATCTGGAGAAGGAGCGGATGCCATTGATCATAGCGGTCAGCGGCTACAACGATTTTGAATATGCCAGAAGTATGTTCCGGGCCGGAGCGGTCAATTATCTGCTAAAGCCCATAGACCGGAAAGAGCTTTCGGATGCCCTCTGGCAGGCGGAACAGACGCTCAAAGAACGGAACACATGGTCGGAAGATGATGCAGAGAGCAGAGAGGAAATAGAAAAACTGTCATATGTAAACCGAAAGAAAATGGAAAATGCGGTTGACTATGTTGAAAAGAATTATGGAAGACATATCGATATGGTGGAAGTGTCAAACCATGTCAACATGAATTATACCATGTTTTCTTCGGTATTCAGTCAATACACAGGAAGAAATTTCACCGAATATTTGAGAAAGCTGCGGCTGGAAAAAGCAAAAAAGCTGTTGCAGAAAACGGATATGAAGATCCGGGAAATCTGCCAGGAAGTTGGCTTTGACGATATCCCCCATTTTAACCGTCTGTTTAAGGAGGAGACCGGGAAAACCCCGAATTCCTATCGAAGTGAGCGGAAATCTTGACCGGATTTAAAAACGAGAAGGGGAAGATGACAGGAGTCAGTAATAAAAAAGCATCTGAATTCCCTTTCCAGCAGAACAGCGAAAGAAATATTGCGTGATCCTCTTAACATGTGCTTCGGCTTGAGTTTTCCGCTTGTTCTTACCGGCTTGTTTACTGCAATTCAAGCTAATATACCTGTGCCAATGTTCAAGCTTGCCCACCTGACACCTGGTATAACGGTGTTTGGACTGTCCTTTATGACCTTGGTTGCCGCTGTCCTCATTTCAAAGGATAGAGAAAGTGTGTTACTGCAAAGGCTTTACACAACCCCGATTACATCGGCAGATTTTGGATTTTGGGATATGTTATATAAAAGCGGTTTAGTCGGTTTGCTAAAGAATCTTTCTGTTCCAAAGGAAATGGATAAGGCGATTATGGGAATTTCCCGGGTAAAAAAGATACAAATAATAGAGTATACTATTTTTATATTTGCTGTGAAACAGAAGACTTTACAAAAGTTGATGACATCAATGGAAATATTTGAAGTCCCAGCATTAAAAGGAGCTGTTTTTTCAAATTATTCAATAGAAGTATATCCATTGAATGATGGAACACTTGTCGGATATTGGCTGCCGATTGCTGCGGTTGAAATTAATTTTATGGAGCAAACCATCGTGAGATATTAAATCAGACACAATTAAAGACTCAGGTACATGAAAAGGGACACCGACGCATATATTATTTAGAATAATACTGCCGAGGTATCCTCTTTTATGATGAATGCGCTGGCGAACCTATCCAATATCATAATTCCGGCCCTGATATTTTATATCGTGGCTTATGGGGTGATTCATCATACGAACGTATATGAAGACTTTATCAAGGGGGCGGAGGATGGCTTTCATACGGTTATAAAGATCATGCCTACGCTGATTGGGCTGATGATGGCGGTGGGGATATTGCGGGCTTCCGGTTTCCTGGAGTTTTTTGGAGGGCTGATTGGAAAGATAACCGAACCCATGGGACTGCCTGCTCCCATTGTGCCTCTTATTTTTATCAAGCTTTTTTCATCCTCTGCGGCTACCGGGCTGGTGCTGGATATTTTTAAGAATTATGGGACGGATTCCTATATTGGAATGATGACCTCTATTCTGATGAGCTGTACGGAAACCTGCTTTTATACAATGAGCGTTTATTTTATGGCGGCTAAGGTTACAAAGACCCGGTATACGCTGGCGGGGGCGCTGACTGCTACGGCGGCTGGAATTGCTGCCAGTGTAGTGCTGGCCGGGATGCTGGGATAATGCGGAATTTTTCTGTAAGGGAAAAGAATCGGCGGGAAGAAATCAGAAGTGTTTCGTGAAATAAAATAACCGGACAACCGCCGGGGCATCTCAGCCCCGCTGTTGTCCGGTTTCCTTTTGTGTTTTTATAAGGTGCATCCGAAGTCAGAAACGATAGTCTGCCCTGTGACAGCCCTGGACTCATCGCTCGCCAGGAACAGAGCAATATTGGCAACATCCTCAGCCTGACAGGAAGGAAGCCTCATATCCCCATGGGAAGCCATGGCGCCCATCATATCAGGATCCAGAGCGGCAGGATTCAGATTCATAGTCATGGGAGTGATTACATTACCGGGACAGATAACGTTACAGCGCACATTTTTGGATGCACAGCGCATAGCGGTATGGCGGGTAACGCCTACCACGGCAGCTTTGCTCGCAACATAGGCGGCGCCGCCGTTTCCGGCAACACCTGCAACGGAAGCTACATTTACGATGGAGCCGCTGCCCTGTTCCAGCATGAGACGGCTTGCTTCGCGCATGCAGTTCATGGTTCCCTTGGTGTTGATATCCATAAGGTAGTCCATATCTTCGTTTTTGACACGATCAATGGGGAGAAGTCCTTCCTCCAGAACACCTGCATTATTGATAATAATGTCCAGCTTTCCGTAGGCTTCAATCGTCTTATCAATCATTTTCTTTACATCTTCAGAATTGGAAATATCGGTCCTTACCGCAAGGACGTCGCCGCCTGCCTCGCGTACTTTCGCGGCAACCTCTTCCAACTGAGCCTCTCTTCTTGCAGTGATAACTACCTTTGCGCCTTCTTTGGCAAAAAGCAGTGCACATGCTTCCCCGATTCCGGAATTCCCTCCGGTGATGATGGCTACCTTGTTTTCAAGCCTGTTCATGTTTGATATACCTCTCTTTCAAATAATGTAATATATTATAGGTTTATAGCTTTGAAGGATAATCGGACAATTTGTGTGATATCTCAAATATAGCATATTCCGTCTTATTTTACAATTTGAAAAGAAAACCATTAAATTAAATATACAATTTTCCCTGAGCTGATAAGGAAAAATTCAGGGCTATCTATCCGATAGCCCTTTTTCTTTCGTTATTTAACAAATTTTTGTATATATCCCATGATAAAGATAAACAGTACAATGGCAGGAAGGATAAAGCTTACATAAATGCGGGACCACTGAGGGAATTTGGCACCTTTGCCGGCGTCGGCTTCCGCAATAAAATTTTTCCAGCCCCAGCCGTAACGGCTGGTACAAAACAGAAGATAGCCGAGGCTACCTAATGGCAGAAGATTGTTGGAAACGATAAAATCCTCCAGATCCTGGATTGTGGAACCGGCTCCCAGCGGAGCGATGGAGCTCCAGATATTGAAGCCGAAGACACAGGGAAGGGAGAGGACGATAATCAACACCAGATTTACCGCGACCGCCTTACCTCTTTTCCAACTGAACAGGTCTATGGAAAAGCTGATGATATTTTCAAATACCGCTATAATGGTGGAAAGGGCGGCGAAGCTCATAAATACAAAGAACAGGGTTCCGAAAATCCTTCCGCCGGCCATCTGGTTGAAGATATTGGGCAGGGTTACGAATACCAGGCCGGGGCCTTCTCCGGGATTTACTTTAAAAGCAAAGCAGGCCGGGAAAATGATTAAGCCGGCCAACAGGGCCACCAGGGTGTCCAAAAGACAGATACGTATGGATTCTCCTGTAAGCGTGTGATCCTTTGCAATATAGCTGCCGAAGATAGCCATTGCGCCGATTCCTAAACTCAGGGTAAAGAAAGCCTGTCCCATAGCGGCGAAGATAACGTCAAACCATCCGTATTCTTTAATTTTACTGAAATCGGGAATCAGATAGAAGGCGGCTCCGTCCGCAGCGCCGGGTAAGGTTACGCTTCGGATACAGAGGATGATCAGGATAACAAAAAGGGATCCCATCATGAACTTTGTAATCCGTTCCACACCTTTTTGAAGTCCCAGGCTGCATACAAGAAAGCTGATTACAACGGTCAAAATCATCCAGAAGGCCATGGAGCCGGGACGGGTAAGCATGTTATTAAATACGGCGCCCACAGCGTCCGGGTCCAGACCCGTAAATTCTCCCTTAATCATTTTTACAACATAGGAAAGCATCCAGCCGCCTACCGTAGTATAAAACATCATCAGCAGGTAATTTCCGGCGATGGCAATGTAAGACAGGAAATGCCATTTGGTGCCGGCAGGCTCCAGGGCATGAAAGCTTCTGGCAGCGGATTTCTGGCTGCTCCTTCCTACGGAAAATTCCATTACCATAATAGGCAGGCCTAGAATAACAAGAAATACAAGATAAATTAATACAAAAGCTGCCCCACCATATTTTCCGGTAATGTAAGGAAAACGCCATACATTGCCAAGGCCGACAGCACAGCCGGCTGAAATCAGAATAAATCCCAGCCGTGACGAGAATTTCTCTCTTTTTTCCATTAAAGGTTCCCCCTCATTTATAGTATATACGCTACCAGCATATAAAAGAAAATTGGGGAAGTCAATAGAAAAAATAGTTTTTGATACAGGATTACATAAGATCATTTTTCGTATGGAATTAACCTGCTTGTGTAACAATTTTTGTTATGGTATGATGAAGTAATCTCAATAATAGGGCGGATCTGCCCTTGTTCGTGAAAAGAGGTACCTTATGAGAAGTATGGGTAAAAAGGGATTTACCCTGGTGGAAATTGTTGTTGTTATGGTGGTGGTGGGAATTCTGGCAGCAATTACGGTTCCTTCCCTGGCTAAATATATTGATGATGGGAAGAAAAGAGACTGCGAGATAAACAGAAAGGCTTTACTTGCCCGGCTGGAATCAGACAGGGCGCTGAACCCCGGTGCGGTAATGGCTGGGGTGCTTGCTGAAAATACGGATATCAGCTGTCCTTCGGGCGGGGTGTACCGTGCGCCGGATGATAATACGGTGGAATGCAGTGTGCATGGGAAGGATAGTGCTTTGTCTGCGGCCGGTGACAAGGCGGGCGGAGAACTTGTTGAAATTCCGGAAGAAGAGTCTGCGCTGCCGACAGAGGAAGGAACGATAGAATCTTCTGTTCCGACAGAGCCGGAAAAACAGCCGGTTGAGATGATAAATGACGGAACTTTTGTAATAGGTGGGAAAGAGTTTTATTATCATGTTAACCTGGAGGATGCACAGGGGAGTGTGGAATTAGAACAATATCATATTTATAAATTATCGAATAATAAGTTTGCATATGCCAAAGAGAATAATTTGTTGGATAATCCTAAAGGTGAAAACAGTAATTTGATGAAAGAGATACCCAGTGATGCAAATGGGAGCAGTAAAACAATATATGATTTTCAAAATGAAATCACTGAAGATTCCGGAAATTATAGTATGAATAGTAAGGTGAAAACAGGAACTGTCTTTCTTTATAATGGCCAATATTTCCTGCGGGTAGGGATTGACATCGAAAAGGGAGAATGGGATGGCTTCCCGATGGAGACGGACGGAAGTAATTGGATTATTCTGTATCCCGTATAATTTTTCGAAAAATCAGTTAGGTATATTTAAGGTAAAGGATAAAAATGAAAGAGCATAAAGCTTCTGATTTAAGATATACAATAATAGAAGAGATTTCTGGTTTTACTCTTGTAGAGGTAATTGTAACTCTTGTAATCCTGTCAATCCTTCTCACCGGTGCAGTAATGGGGATCGCCTCCTGGAACCGTAATTCCATTTATAAAAGGAACAATGAATATGCCCAGACCCTGTTTATTGCCGCTCAGACGGCGCTCGCCCAGGAAGCAGCCGCCGGAAACTCCGGAGAGCTGTTTGCCTATGTGGAAAATGGCGGCGCAGGATCCGGAGTGGTACAGGGTTATGACGCATCCAGATCCCTGTATTATCTGGATATCAAAGCAGATGAAAGCGATAACCTGGAGGGAAACAGGCTCTATCAGCTTTTGTGCAATTATGTATATGATCAGAAAATTTTTCAGGCGGCTATCCGGCTGGAATTTGACCCTGGGGAAGGGACTGTTTATTCCCTGAGCTACACGGATCGGGTGAACGCCTTTAATTATTCGGAGGATGACGGTTCTGACGGGAAAACCATGGGTATAAATGCCAGGATACGTGAAGACGAGGGTCTGCGCAGAAAGCAGATGCTCGGCTATTATGATACCGTTCTGTCCGAACAGGCTCCGATAGAAAGCTATGGAAAGCCTTCTTTCCAGAAGGCGGTACTGGAGAATGGGGAAACACTCGTACTCCGGCTGAAGCTTGCCTCAAAATATGAACGGTTCATGCTGAAATACAACTATGGCTTTGAGGTTTTTGATGATTCAACTAAAAAACGCCTTGCTTTTTATATCAAGGGAAGCGATTTGGGAGACAATGATAATAATACTGCGACAACCCATACTGTCAATGTAAAGGTAGCCAGATTTAATGAAAAGAACCAAGAAGAAATCCCTAAAGAATATCCGCTGCAGATAACCGTTAATGAAAATAAGGAAATCTGTATTGTACTGGATGCTGTTGATTTAGAGGCGGCAAGAATCCTTGATGAAAAGAATCGTGCAGCTGTGGCTGGAAATGAAACCTATGAGGAGCTTCTGGATTCCGCTTTTTATCAGAATACGGCAAGTATCCTCCGCTTTATGGGAGCGGATACATCTTCCTTCGGGATCCCGTTTGACACGGAAACTATTTATATTCTATCCCGTGCAGGTCTGGATCTTAGTGACGCCAGGGTTAAGACAACAGATACTGTTCAAAATCCGTTGATGGGGAAGGAAAAGGTAATCAGCGGCGATACGTCTGTTACGTATGACATACAGAATGCACGACATTTATTTAATATTCGTTTTACGGAAATATTTTATGGACTGAAGGTCAAATCGGGCAGCACAGATCAAAAAATGGTCAGCTACAGTCAGACCGCAGATTTTGGCTGGGGAGGCGCTGACGGACTGGTGGGCCATTACATGCTTTATGATAGCTCCGGGCAGCAGGGGGAGTGGCAGATTAATCCCGATGCCTTATACAATGCGGATTACAGCAATGAGGAAGGAATTCCTTTTCCTGCCAATCCCATATTGAGAGAAAACAGCATTTATTCGGCTAAAAAATCTATCTTGTCCGGAAATCACCAGATATTCGGATTGACACTGTATGAAAAAAATGCAGCATCAGTATTTGATTATACGGAAGTAAAAAATTATGCCCTTGGTCTTTTCCGCTGGAATGAAGGTAAGATTTCTCATGTGGATTTTTCCGACGTAAAGGTGGAAGGACAGAATTATGTGGGTACGGTCTGCGGAGTAAACCGGGGAGCAGTGTCCCATATATCAGTCAGGCTGAGTGACGAAGTGTCTGACAAGATGGAGAAGGAAGAGACGGAACTGAGCTATGTGAAGGGTATTCAGTTTGTCGGCGGTATTACAGGAGGGGATTTACTGCTGCTGAAAGACAGTACGGTGGATGAGCAATATCTGAAAACAGAAGGAAAAGGGCAGGAACCGTCAGGGTATAAACGATTGTACAATGGGGCTCCGATCAGAGGGAATTCTTATGTTGGAGGTATTATCGGCGCATCCTGTTTTGGAAATGAGGAGTTGACTGACAGCGGCAGTTTGATTGAAAAGTGTGTAAACGAAGGGACAATTACAGGGGAGAAGGGTAAAAAGAGAACATCCCTGTATCTGGGTGGAATTGTCGGCTATGCATATGGTGTAGGGCTTTCAGACTGTGAGAGTACTCTTGGGAAAAAAGATTTCTATTCTATGAAGTCTGTGAGCGATACAATGGACGAGCTTGATGAAGATGCGTTCGTCGGAGATTATATGGGAGGTATCATCGGATATGGTACGGCAGGAACAAGAATAAAGAATTGTTCCACCAAAGGAGGTGTTCTGCGAGGCCACTATTTTGTAGGAGGCATTGCGGGATATCTGGAATATGAAAACGGAAAAGGAATGACCGTGCTGGATGGTGAAGGTTCGGAAAATAATGCGGATATCATCGCTTTTCAGTACGCCGGAGGAATTCTGGGCGCGAATGCGTCCCTGGATGCGAAACAGAAGCCTGTCGAAGATTATGAGGAAATGAGAATTGTTAAAAACTGGAAAAACAAGGGAATTATCATTTCTTCTAACGGGTATGCAGGCGGAATAACCGGCTTTAATGCAGGTCAGCTGATTGATTGTACAAGTATGAAGGAGCTTACCGGGATAGAGTGGAAAGAATATGCATCTGCCATCACACAATGGTTCAGCTTCAGCACAAAAGGGTGTACCGGAGGGCTTGCAGGTTATAATAATGGTATTGTGGAAAGCAGTATCAGAAGATTTAATACGGATATGGTGGTAGGCACCAACTATGTGGGCGGCCTGATTGGATATAATGACGTGAATGGGGTTGTGGATTTGAAAAACTACAGCCTTAAGGGAGGCTATGTAGAAGGGGAAGCCTTTGTCGGAGGTCTGATCGGCTGTAATGTATCGAAGTCTATTTTTTCCGATACGGAGGATGAGGCAGGAAATATGCTGCTTCAGGCTGATCCGGATATGGTTTCAGGTATATGGTTTGTCGGAGGATTAATAGGAGGCAATCTGGCAGCCGTGAACGGTGCGGACGGAAAGGATTGGTATCTTCAGTGCAGGACCGGTAATCAGCTGGGCAAAGTGACTGCTGTTTATAACGGTACCGTAAAAATGGTGGGCGGTATGGCAGGGGGCTGCATTGGCTATAACAGGCTTATGACGGCCCAGGGGAATTCTTCCCAGATTCGTGGGAGCATCAGGGAGGCAGCGGACTATCTGGTGGATATTTCCGGCACTTATGCGAAGGATCTCACGGGTATGATAAATGCAGTATTCCAATGGGAAGCAGAGACAGCCCAGTCCGCCGGAACCGGGAAGATGTATATTGTGGATACAACGAATGACGCCAGTGAAATAACTCCCAATACAGGAAAAGGAACCCATATCAATGGTGTGGGTGAGGTCAGCGGCGGCGTTATGGTGGGCGGTATCGTAGGATACAGCGCCCCGGATACCCAGCTGGAGCTGCGGGGACTTGTGAATAAAGCAACGGTACGTTCTGAAGGAAATGTTGCTTCCACGGATCTTACTTCCCTGGGAAGCCGGAATATCGGCGGATATACACAGGCATCACTTTCCTATCAGGGAGGAACGGGGAGGCCTTATATATCTGAAGGCGGTGACCCGGTAAATTATTCTTACACAGGCGGAATTATTGGTACGGCAGGAGCCAATGTGACTATCGATAATTGTGTGAATACGGGCAATGTCGCTATACATGCCCTGGGAACGACCTATTATGGAAATCTGACAGAAGTAAATTCCGGTACTATTATACGCTGTCAGGTAAATCTGCCGGAACAGTTCCAGGGAGCTTATGCCGGAGGAATTACCGGAAAGAATACGGCTGAAGGAGAAATTGTTGATTGTGTGGTTTCCGGAACAGTTATCGGAAGCAGAATGGCAGGAGGAATTACGGCTGAAAATTTCGGAAGTATAAGCACTCTTGCTGATGTACTGACGATGAACGGAGATATACAGTCAGAGAATGGCTGTATAGGAGGTGTTGCCGGCTTTAATGCCGGGAGTGTCAGCGCTTCTGAAGTAAAGGTGAAATTATCAGGATATACTTACCGGGCAGGCGGTATTGCCGGGATTAACAGGGGAACCATAAACGCAGCCAAAGCGGAGGCCAGTATTCTTATATCCGGAGGTACCGGCGCTGCCGGTGGTATTGCAGGAGAGAGCCGGGGAAAAATCACGGACTGCAGTTTTTCCGGAAATGTACTGATAACAGGAACGGGTGTTACCGGAATCGGAGGGATTATTGGGCTTGTGTCCGGGGAGGCTGTTGTTTCCGGCTGTGAAAATAATGGGAAGATCGAAGGCAGCCCAAATGCCGGAGGTATTGTGGGTATCGTAGATGTAACGGACGGTCCCAATAATATCAGTATGGAAAACTGTGTGAATCACGGGGCTGTATATGGGAAAAACGCGTCAGGTGTGACGGGCAGAATCTCCGGTATGAACAATGGAGCTTTATTAATTCGAAATTGTGTGAATACTGCGGATCTTGACGGAAAATCATCTGTCACAGGCGGGATTATAGGAATATTGGATGGAAAAGCCAATGGTGGAAACATCACGGTAAATGACTGCCGCAATTATGGGAAGCCATTGAACCAGAATGATAAAATGCAGGGGATTCTGGGAGAAACCGGTGATCAGGGAAGTGGTGCTTTCGAAGCGGAAAAGTATCTGAAGATATCAGAATGTATTAATGTATCGGATTTGGAAAATCCGGTGGCTTCTGATTCCCTCAGACCGGGGGATTGTGACAATAATTATTTTTTCACACAGCCGGCTTCCTTTGACGGGAATACGGTGTCGGCTGTTCTGTCACCATATTCCGGATCCAATAAAAATAATGCTGCCAATGTGGTTGATAATGATAACCGTACGCGTGGAATTATCCAAAAATCAGAGGATTCTCATATACGTCTTGATTTTTTGGATAAGGACGGAAATAAAACGGCTATAGATACGAATTCCCTGCGTATTTCCTGGTTCCGGGAGAATGATGAGAAGAGAACGGTGAAGTTTACTATTACTGTAGAATATGAACACGGAGAAAGGGTGGACCTGACGCCTTCCGGTAATGGAAGCGCTAATTATTGGACAGGAGAAGCCGCAGGAAATAAGGATGCGGGAGTCTCTATTGAAAATTGTAATGAAGTATCTCTGGAGAGTGCAAATGGCTGGAAGAATGAAAAAGTAAAAACCATTATTATCAACTTAAAAGGATATGAAGGAGACGAAAATCAGTCTTTGAATGAATATTCTGTCTGGGATATTTCTGTGGATAACACCCAGCTGCCGCCTGAAGAAGCACAGAAAAGAGGAATTGCAGAGCCTTTGTATGTGAAGAAGAATCCGAATGCAGAAAACTGGAATGCCTATAAGAAGAGCAGGCTTGACAATGTGCCTTTCATCCGTGAAATGTCGGCAAACCCATGTACCTGGAATGGAACCGGTAAGGAGTTATATCTGAAGATCGATGATCAGCTTCACTGGAAAGACAGAGTGGTGGAAAAACTGGATAACCCTCAGGGAATCAAGGTGGAATTGAAAAACAGCCAGTATCATGTCACCTGGAATTCTGTGGCAGAGGCCTACGGCTATGAAGTAAATGCGTCCTTGTATAGTGCTAAAGATGAAAGCACCAGGGTGAATGGTATGGGCAGCAGTGCTTATATTCCTCTGGGGACAGAAACGTTTATCACCCCATCTATGGATTGGGCGGGCTTATATTTGCGTGTTTCCATAAAGGCCAAGAGTATTTTCGGAGAAAAGTATGATTCGGATGAGATATACTATACGGATGAGAATAATAATGCCTTTATAAAAGTACAGCCTATGCTGCCTGCTCCGGAGATATATCTGGAAAGGGATAACAGCAGCGGAACGGATAAATGGACCCTGCATCTGGAAAATGCGGATGCTTATAAATCGGGGCAGCAGTTTGTGAATTGCAGTCTGATTATTGCAAAACAGACAGGGGATAAATGGGAAGAGATTAAAAAAGCTGCTATATCGGATTTCCAAGTGGTAAATGATGAAATAGTCTTAGATATTGAGAAAAGTCTGTTCGACTCAGACACATTGCTGGAGGATACAATAATTGGTTTCCAGATGGTGCCGGGAAAAGATAGTGAAACACAGTTTTTAAATTCTCCTATGGTTACCATGGAGCAATGGATGCTGACCGGTGATTATCTGAAATCAAAAGTGACGGATATCAGTTTACAAAAAGATACGCCTTATCTGACCGGAATTTCACCGGACACACTGGGCTATGATACGCTTCTTAAGAGTGTGACAGAGGATCGCAGTACTATATACAGGACAGAGATGCTTATCTTCGATCCTCAGCTTGGCACCGAAGTTGTAGCGGGTTATAGTGATACGGTTTCAGGCAGGTCAAATGAGGAAGAAACTTATGGCAGTATATCAGGAGTGAACCAGGAACTGGCCGGATACCAGGCGGAAGGTGTATGTGATGAAATAAATACCATAACCGTCAGAACGTATGCATATGCATCAGGCAATACAACGGCGGCAGATGGCCAGTCTCAGATACCGGTTTGTTATCTTGGAAGCAGAAATCCTTTGAATACACAGCCACTGACGGCAAGAGAGCTTACCTCAAATAGTAAATATTTAACCAAAAAAGGAACATTTGAACTAACAACAACGGGGACTAAAGCGCGCTATTTGGTAAATGACGGATATGTTATAGAACGTGCAGGTGTTCGAAGTGACGGAGAACCCTTATATAATGTATATTACAGACTGGTATTAAAGAATACAGACACGATGTCTGCTCAATACCGGAAAGTGGAAGTTAAAACAGAAAGCTTAAAGCAGCCTGTTCCGGTAATTTCAGATGAATATGAACAAGATGGTGATTCAGTTACTTTCCGCTGGGACGGCAGACAGAGAGACAGCAGTGCGAAATATCAGGTAAATCTGACAGGTGTCCGGGAAGACGGCAGTGAAGTGAATCTGTACAGTTTGAAGGAAACAGAACAGGCAAGCCTTACACTGACGGGCTTCGATTGGGAAACCAGTTACAAAGCAATACGGCTGGAGGTTACCAGACTGGGGAGCCAGAAGGAGATTACAGATTCCTTTAATCAGACACGGCTGGTAAGTGACAAGCTATATAGCAAGTCTGTACAGGAATTCCACAGAAAGCTTTCAAAAGTTACCTGGGGAACTGTTGAACTCAGCACTCATGATGAATTAAATTATGATATTTACTGGAATCGTATCGCGGAGGAATCACAGCGAAGCTGTTTGAAGGAGTATCAGCTGTATGCCTATGTTTCCTGTATGGGTGCGAATGAGCAGAAGGTGACAGCGCTGAAGGAAGCTCTTGAGAAGAATTATGGCGGGGCAGTAGAAGAAATTGCTGACGATTCAGGGAATATTCAAGGCTTCAAAGTTCTTCTGGCTGTCAGGAAAAAGGCGGCAGGACCTTATGAACCTGAATATGATAAAGATTATCGCGAAAATCAGGAATTAAACTGCAGCCTGGAATCCTTTGCCGGCTGGGAAATAGAGCTGTTTGTTAATGCGGGAGCCATTGAAGAAAATGGTAAGTACCGTGATTCGGAAGAAGGACAGCATTATAAGGTAAAAGTGTCCGAACGCCTGGAGATTCCTGGAGATTTGAGCGTTAGTCTGACAGATGAAGAGGATAAAGATATTATTTTCGATTCGGAATACAAGGAGGATGATTTTAAAGATCTGGTTATGAAATTTAGGCTGCAAAGCAACACGTTTTCAGGGGATTATAAGGCAGAGGCAGCTGTTTATGCGGATAGCTATGACGGAATGAATTTCATTTCGGATGATGGCAATGTAAATCAGGCTTTCCTGGATGAGAATGGAATAATTTCAGTTCGGCCGCTGGCTCCTGTTTCAGAGTCTCCTTGTAAATTGATTTCACAGGATGCAAATGGTAATGCTGAATTTACACTAAGCAAAGATAATTTAACCGGGTGGGATTCTACACTTGCCGGAAAATATCTGGTCATCAGATACAGGGCAACAGAAAATGAGAAAATCAGTTCCTTATGGTCTGATTATCTGGTTTACCGGCTTCCCAAAGTGAAGCCTGACACTATTTTATTAAACGGAGGAACAGAGGAAGAACAAATAGGAGCGCATACTATTTCCAGGGATATGCTGGAGTGGAAATGGAAATATGAAGAAGGAACCTGCCAGATTGCCGTCAGAGATTTAGCCGGAAAGGAACATACGGTTTCTATTACTTTTGAAAAGGGAAAGGAGCCAAAGGTTTCAGATGGAAATACGTATATAGAGATGAAAAAAGAACAGGACAAGGTCTATCGATATACGATAGACTCTATTTCCTATGAAGCCGCATGGCCGTGGGAAAATTCCGACACGAGGCACTCTGCCGTTTTAAGGATTACCGAAGAGGAAACAGAAGGCAAGACAGTATATAACTGCCGGCTGATACTGCCGGATATCAGAAGTACGTTTGATACGGGGGCAAATCAGAAATTGCAGTATTTGTTTACATCCGCTGTTTCTGTTAAACAGACATTCGGTAATCAAAGCGTATGGACGAATTCCGATACAGCTTTCCTCATTCGCATATGGCAGCCTGAAGAACTCAAAACGTTAACCTGGGAAAAGGGTGAAACGGTAGAAAACCTGCAAAAGGTTATTGAAACATGGGACAGCAATTCTCATAACGGATATGATGTATATAGTGTAAAATCTGACCCTCTGCCTATTGTTATATGTAAAGATAATAATTCTGTAACTTACGCAGGCAGGAGCAACACCATATCGGGAAATACCCTGCCGGACAAAAAGCCTCAGAATTCCGTATCAGGTAATACAATAGAAACAGAAACCAGTACAGAAGAAGAAAAGGAAACAGAGTCCCAGACAAGCACAGAAACCGTTCCCGAAAAGGAAACGGAAACCGAAACGGAATCTGCTGCAGAAATCCGGACGGAGTCTGAGAGCCATACCGGCTCTCAGACAGATGAGCCGGATACGGAAGTACATACACAGTCCACGGCTTTTTCAGAAATCAGTACAGAGAATGAAAGCCTGCCGGATTCAGGAATGAAGAAGGAGGGAGAGCCGGGCAATGAGTGATAGGAACAGAAAGAAAGATTTCAGGAATAACATAAAAGATACAAGAGGAGACGCCATGATAGTGGTGGTTTGTCTCATGTTTCTGTTTACCGCGCTGTCTCTTGCCATGCTCCTATCCGTATCTGCGGTAACCGGTTCTCTGAAGAAAAATGCCGCGCTTACCCGCTGCCGTCTGGCGGCGGAAAGTTTCAGTGAGATGATTGGCAAAGATTTGACAGATAGTACAAAGGTTACTGAATTTCAGACAAATATCAGAGATTTGCTGCTCAGTGACGCTGATTTTAATTTCTGCTGGTACAAAGAAAAAGAAGGTTTGGTATGGGAATTTGAACCGGAAACAGATAATGGGGCGTCTGTAGGGGATACGATTCGGGGTTATGATATTACGGTAACAATCTATTTTGGCGATGTATCAAATATGGAAAAAGAGGATGCTGACCGACGTAAAGTTAGTCAGACTGAGTCCAAAAAATTTGGAGATTTATTTTTATATACGGTAGTTACCTGCAGTAAGGGAAATGACAGCTATCATATCCGGCAGAAATATCAGATGGGAATTATGGGAGTAAGCGGAGAGGAGGAATATAAATGGATTTTCGTAAAAGCGTAGCTAATGGGAAAAAATTACTTGCAGATAAAAAAGGTACCTCCATTGTATCTGTGATGGTGGCCTTTTCCATCCTCATGCTGGGTATCCTGATGATGACGACGTCCACCACTGTTTCTTTGAAGCTGATAAATGAGTCCGGGGCCAAAAGGAAGGTTATTGAGAGTGCCGTGGAGGAATATTATCTAAAAGAGGAGAAAGGGATTTTAGTGTCTCAGAACTTCACACTGGTTCCTGTGAATGGAAAGGATATACAGTTAAAAATAAATAACTCCCGGGGATATGCAAAAACATATACAGAAGATAATATCAGCTATGAGTACTATTATTTTGATAAGGACTGATGAAAATGTGGATTTGGAAAAAACTGCGGAATAAAAAAGGCTTTACGCTCATAGAACTGATAGTTACCTTTGTCCTTATCGGAATTTTCATGGTGTCAGCAACTGCCGTAATGTCTTCCTTTATGCATGTATTTGCACGGGTAAAAAGCATTTCAAGCGCTCAGAATGTTGCAGATGTACTTTTAACAAAAGCAGCAGGTGAATTATCCGGCGGACAGGGCGGGGTGTTCTCTCCGGAAAAAGATGATGAGGAGAAACTCGCAGAAGAATACTCTTTGTATATCTATCAGAGTCAGGCGTCCGGCGGCAGCAGGCATGACATCGCTGTGTTTCGGAATGAGGAGGGCATTCAGGTAACCATGGGAATGCTTGGTGATATTATACTGTCCCCATCGGATCGAGCCGGACTGGATGAAAATGCAGTCATGGATCAGATGCTGCTTCTTCGTTACTGCACGAAGGCAATTGATCCGGTAACCGGTGATAAAAACACGGAATATACGAACTGGTACTATGGAAAGCCATCATATATGGGAACGGTCTTAACGGAATTCAAAATTGAGAAAGTGGAAGAAGATAAAAACCTGATCCGGATTACTGTTACATTAGAAAATGCGAAGACTCATTTCAGCCCTCTTACGGTGAGCAGAATAGTGAAATGCAGAAATATGGAAGCCCAAAATATAAATGTAACTAAAATTTGAACAATTATTGCCAGTCTCAAATAAAGTGTGCAAATTAGAGTGCAAAATTTATAAAAGATTAATAAAATTTCGTATATTTGTAAAAAAAAACAGGAAATGTTGACAATTAGTGTCGAAAAGTTTATATTAATGATACTAGGAATCTTGTATGTAATAAAACGGTATCTAAAGGGGAACTGCAGAGTGGAGTTTTCCTTTGTATATCGACAATAAAGTATGGGATTATCCGGAGTACGGAAATTGTTAGTAAGGGATTAAAAATCCGAAGATTAAAGGTGAAGGAGGCAGGAAGTAAGAAACGGATATGGGATATCCGCAATTGCTGTCTTATGGAACTGTGCTGATACACGGCAGATATATTGTGATAAAGGTTTAAATGGCGCAGGGTTTCAGACAGGGTATTTTAGTTACTGTAGGAATATTAAATAGGAAAAAGATTGGAAGGAAATGGATATGAATTTAGTTGAGAGATTGAAAAAAGATAAAAAGGGATTTACCCTGATTGAAATGATTGTTGTTATTGTTATTCTTGGTATTTTGCTGGCAATATTAGTTCCTGGTATGATTAAGTATATTGATAAAGCGAAAGATAAGCAGATTATGGTAAATGCTCATGCTGCATATATGGACGCAACAACTGCTGCAGCAGAAGCTTATGGATTACCAGGTGGAGATATAGAGGCTGCACAGGATGCTGCTAATGATGTGAAAACTGCAACTGGAACAGTATCTGGTGTTACATATGAAAAGGATAAAGGGATAACCGCAATGACTTATACTGATGATGCTTCTAAGAAAACCGTTAAGATAGAAGGGGGCGAATGGAAAGAAGTCGAATAAGAATATAATAATATTATAAGTATATTTGATTTAGATTAATGAGGTAAAAATGCTAAAAAGTATACGTAAAGAAAATGACGGCTTCACATTAGTTGAAATGATAGTTGTTATAGTTATCCTTTCTATTCTTTTAGCAATTTTAATACCAGGTTTGATTTCATTTATCGACAAAGCAAAGGACAAACAAATTGAGGTAAATGCACGATCCGCATATATTGCTTTACAGGAACAACTTATTGAAGATTACGCAAATTTAAGCAAAGATGAGTTTACTGCAAAGCGCTATTATTATTTTACGGATTTGGACGGAACTATAACGGATATTGAGATAACGGGTATTCCTCAAAATGGTAAAATATTAATTGATCCTAAAAAAGATGATTTTTGGTATGATAAAGATACGATAAATGAAAATACCGGAGAATTGATGGCTATGAAATATGTGGAAAATAATAAATATATTATTTATACATATGAAAATGGCTGGGGAGAGGTACAAACAAAAGAGTAACTATAATGCATAATAAAATAAATTTAAGCACAGGGTTTAAGGTGTTAATCATAATTATATTGCTATGTGTATTTTGTTTGTCACCTGCAGCTTATTGTTACGATAATTATACAAGGGCCAGATTTGTTCTGGACGATGCCAAAAATATTCAGTTGGCTATGAGACTTCTCTCCATTCAGTATTATGGACAGGATCGCAATATTTATCAACCAGGTGAACCTTTTGGTATGGCTGAAGATACACTTAATGAGATTGAATATCTCTCCGGCGCCAATGGAGAAATAACGTTAGTATACTGGAATTACGACAAAGCTTTACCTGGCAAGTTCTTTTATCAGACGGATTCATTTCTTGCAGTCTACGAATACGATGTGAAAAGAGATGAGCCGGAATGGAACATCTACCGTCTGAAAAAGGTAATGGCTCTGGGTGAAGAATAAGTGGTCGGGAACGAAAGGTTCCATTCAGCTAATAAAGAGACAGGATAGTTTTTCTGCCCGGTATCATAATGATATCCGGGCAGGAAGTTTATATAGGAAAATATTATTGTCTCTTTCCTGCGGATAATCTATAATAAGCAAAAGAGATGGTTTGTAAGACAGACCGGAATTGCGGGGACATGTAATGCTGCTGACAGGGAGTATTTTATTATATATGTTGGTGTTTGTAGCAGGCGCCTGCTTTTTTTATCTTTTGAACGGGATAATATATCTGGTGCCAAGAAAGTTGGGATTCAAAGAAGGCTATCGGGCATTCCGCAAAGCTGGATTCCGGCCCAGGTATCTGATAAGCATAGTTTTGGGCGGCGCTGCAGCAGTGGTATCCCAAATATACTTTGGAAGCCCCGCAGCATCAGTGACGGTGATTCTTTTCCTGGGGCTTCTCCTGGTGGTGGGGTTTGTGGACTGGGATACCATGGAGATTCCTGATTCTTTTGTGGCAGCAGCCTTTGCATCAGGGCTTCTGTCAGTTTTTACCATGCCGGACACGAGTATCCTTTCCAGAATCATTGGTATTTTTGCGGTAAGCGTACCGCTTTTGCTGCTTACACTCGCCGTGCCGGGAGCTTTTGGCGGAGGGGATATTAAGCTGATGGCGGGCTGCGGACTTTTTCTGGGGGCGAAATTGTGCCTCCTTTCTCTGGCTTTTGCGGTTTTGACGGGGGGCCTGTATGGGATCTGGCTTCTGCTTACAAGGAAAAAGGGAGGCAAGGAGCATTTTGCCTTCGGGCCTTTTCTTTGTGTAGGCATGGCGGCCGCTTTGTTTGTGGGGGATTGGGTATTGAACTGGTATATGGGATTGCTTTATTGAAGATAGCGGCACGAAAGGAAACAATATGCCTAAGTACAGTTATAAGGCTAAGGACGAAAATGGAAAATTAGTGACCGGGCTTCTGCAGGCGGCGGATGAAAGAGATCTGCACCAGAAGCTGCAGGCTGATAATAAATATCTGGTCAATGCCAAACGGGAAGAAGAAGCGAAGAGACTTCGCAGGATTAAGGCTAAATATCTGTCTGATTTCTGCAGGCAGATAGGCACGCTTTCGGCTTCCGGTGTTTCCCTTGTGAGGGCATTGAATATTGTGGCTCAGGATGAGACGAATAAGCCCAATGAGAAAACGGTATTTGAAAATCTGCTGCGTCAGGTAAGGCAGGGAACGGCTTTATCGGATGCCATGGAGGATCAGGGAGAGGCATTTCCTGAGCTTTTGATTAATATGTTCCGTTCAGCGGAAACGGCGGGAAATCTGGATGAAACCGCCATGCGCATGGCGGATTTTTATGACAAGCAATTCCGGCTGAACACTAAAATCAGCAATTCTACACTTTATCCTAAAATTCTAAGCGGAGTCATTGTCGTCGTAGTAATATTCATGCTGAGCTATATCCTGCCGCAGTTTCAGGATCTCTTTGATCAGATGGAAGAGCTGCCTGTGCCTACGAAGATTTTGTTCTTTATGAGTGATGGGGTAAAGAATCACTGGATGATTCTATTGATTCTTCTGGCATTTTTGATTCCGGCCACTATATTTATCTGTCATATGCCCTCGGTAAAACTTCAATTGGATAAACTGAAAATCAAGCTTCCTGTGTTTGGAAAGCTTCTGATGATTATCTATACGGCCCGCTTTGCCAGAACAATCAGTTCTCTGTATTCTTCGGGAATACCTATTGTACAGGCGCTGCAGATCGGGAGAAAAACAATCGGCAACACATATATAGACAGCCAGTTTGATGATGCGGTTGCCAAAGTACGCTCCGGAGGGAATTTATCGGATGCCCTGGATAATATAAAAGGGTTTACAAAGAAACTGACTTCTGCCGTCAGGGTGGGAGAAGAAACGGGAAGCCTGGATACGATGCTGAATTCTATCGCGGATTCCATGGAATATGAATCCAATATGGCCGTCGACAGAATGGTGGCCACTCTGGAGCCGGTATTGATTGTAGTGATGGCAATTATAGTAGGGTTCATTATGATTTCCGTACTCATGCCTATTTATGGTTCTTATGATGCAATAAGCAATTCGGGATATTAACAGAAAGGACAATGCCTGCATGCAGACTTGTGTATATATGTCCAACCGCAAGATACAGGTGGCGGTCGGAAATCCAAAAAATCATTCCATAGCAGTGAAAAGGCTGTATGAGACGGAGGCGCCGGAGGGAAGCATCATCAATGGTGTAATAACCGGAGAAGAAGAGCTTGGGGCACATTTAAGTCAGTTTTGGAAAGAAAACCATCTTTCCACCAGGAATGTCTGCCTGGTACTGCACAGTTCTCAGTTTATGGCTAAAACACTGATGATTCCCGCCATGAATACGAATAAAACATTAAACTATATCCAGAGGGAGTTCCCGGGAGTGAATAATGATTCCGGGAGTGTTTATGGTTATTTCCGGATTTCTGGGAATAAGGGGAAGGGAATGCGGGAGGTTTTTGCCACCCGTATGGAAAGAGATTTCCTGGACTCCTACAGGAAGCTGTTTGCTTCTGTGGGAATCCAGATAAATTCTGTACAGGCAGCCCTTGGATGTGTAGTATCCGTTCTTCATCAGATGGAGCTGGTAAGGGGAAAAACCTGTGTGGTTCAGATACAGGATGAAGATAATCTGACCAGTATTCTGTTGGATAAGGGTATTTACTGTTATTCCAGCGTGAGCCGTACCTTCAGCGAGCACGGGACGGAAGGCTATGGTATGGAGGTGGCGAGAAATATCAGCGGTATCCTTCAGTTTGCCTCCGCCCAAAAGCTGGAAAATTCGGTGACGGATGTTTTCTGGGCGGGCTTCCCGGAAAGGGATATGCAGGTATGTGCGCAGGCTTTGGAACAGATGGATCCCGATTTGAAGGCCGATATGCTTGAAGATGAAAAGGTGATACGTTTCGGCGATGGGGCTGTGGACAATTTCCTTTTTGCGGTCAGCGGCCTGTTCAGGCTGGAAAAGGAAAGCAATCTGTATTACCGGTATAAGAAGAGTTCTGAGAGCCATCAGAAGCGTATAAGCCTCATGAAACAGCTGATTCCGGTATTGCTTCTTCTTGTGGTTATGCTGATGATTACCGGTTTTTTTGTGGGAAACTGCCTGATAACGCAAAAGAGGCTGCAGGAGGTGAGGGATTATAATGAAAATCCTGAGGTTCTGGAGCAAAGTGCCCAATATGATGAGCTGGAAAGCCGTCTTATGTGGAACCAGACTTTGAAAGCATCTCTGGAACGGGCTAAAAGGAATATAGAATCCTATCCATCCTTTAACAGTTCTGTCCGTAAGGAAATAGAAAGCTGTTCTTTGGGGCAGGTGGTGATTGAAGTGCTGAGCTTTGACGCAGCTACAGGTATTGTGAATGTGGATACTGCTGCGCCGGAGGTAGAGGATATCAACCAGTTCATTGATCGGCTGGAGGAAAGGGACATTTTTGAACAGCTGGATTATACGGGCTATGTCTGGTCGGAAGAGAGAGGGATGTGGACCATCAATCTGGTTTGCTACCTTTCTGAAAATGCCGGGAAATAGGAGGAGAGCAGTGTGAAGATAACAACAGAAATTACGGATAGAGATAAAAAGCTGCTTCTGTTTCTGGCAATCTTTGTAATCGTTGTGGTATTCGGCTTTTTTATCATTCGCCCTCTGGCGGAGACGGATGCCGCATTAAAGGAAGAGCTGGCAGTTCAGGAAGAACTGCAGATCCGTACTCAGCAGAAGCTGATGCTCCTGCCTTCCATGCAGGCTAATGTGGAAAAGACAGAGGAGGAGCTGGCTGCTGCTGCCGAGGATTTTTACCCGGTTATGAAGAGTCAGGAAATCGACAAGCTTCTTACGGGCATTGCATTATCCTGGGGACTGGAATCAAGGCAGCTGGTTATTCAGATGCCTGAGGGAGAGATGATACTTGACCCTTTTTATGCTTCTCAGGCTGCGCTTGAGGAAATGCTTTCACAGGCAATTGGGCAGGATGGGGAGGAACAGACGGATACTGTCCGGAAAACCTCCACTTCTTTTTATGGGATCTATGCGGCACAGGCAATGCTTACCGTAAAGGGCGAGCGCAGTGTGCTGGAACAGATGGCGGATGAAATATCCGAAGATTATCCGGCTATCCGCATTACGGGTGCTGTATGGGGCAAAGAAAACAGCAGCCTGCGGAATGAGGCAGGGGAGTATGTATCTTCTTTGAATGATACCCTGCAGCTTCAGATGGAAATATATATGTATAAAAGGGACGAATAATAATGGAAACAGCGTCAATTAAAAATATCAGGCTGGGGCAGCTTCTGAAGGAAGCCGGGTATGTAACCGAAGAACAGATCGAAAGGGCTGTGGAATACCAGAAGCAGAATCCTGGTATGCGAATAGGGGATGCACTTATAGCCCTGGAATTTATAACAGAAGGTCAGAAAGTGGAAGCCCTTGCGGCCAAGCTGGCTTTGCAGACCGTAGATATATCCTCTGTTTCGGTGGATATTGATGCTGTGGGGATGATTCCAAGGCAGCTGGCAGAGAGGTATCTGATGCTGGCAGTCAGCAAAAATGGGGATCGGCTCACGGTGATCACCAATGATCCGCTGAATTATTATGGCATTGAGGATATCCGTCAGATAACAGGTATGCAGACAGAAATCCAGCTGTGTGAAAAATACGCGCTGGAAAATGCCATTTCCTATTATTATTCCGAGGTATCCGCCAAAATGGCGGCTAAGAAGGCAAATACAAGCAGTGAAGATATGGTGGAGGAACTGCAGATTGAAGAAGCGGATGACGATACCCCTGTCATCAACCTGCTGAACACTTTGATCGAGAGAGCAGCGAATACCAACGCCAGCGATATCCATATCGAACCCTTCGAGCATAAGACAACGGTCCGTATGCGTCTGGACGGAACGATCACGGAATATGTCACCCTTCAGAAGCAGCTTCATGCTTCCCTGATAGCGCGTATCAAGATTTTGTCTGATTTGGATATTGCCGAAAGGCGCGCCCCGCAGGACGGACATTTCAGGACTCAGGTAAAGGATGAGATGATTAATATCCGTGTCTCTGTGATTCCTACTGTTTTCGGAGAAAAGGCGGTGCTGCGTCTGCTGACGGGAAATGCGGCGATTGATCATCCGGCTTCTTTTGGAATGAAGGATTCTGATTATCAGAAATTCCGCAGGCTTCTGCGTTCACCCAACGGGATTATTTATCTGACAGGCCCTACGGGAAGCGGAAAGTCCACGACTTTGTATATGATACTGGAGGAGATGTCGGAAAAGCAGGTGAATATCTCCACCATTGAGGATCCGGTTGAAAAAAATGTGCCGAGAATCAATCAGATGCAGGTGAATGCTCTGGCCGGAGTAACCTTTGAGTCGGGGCTTCGCGCCCTTCTGCGTCAGGATCCGGATATTATCATGGTGGGAGAGACGCGTGATGCGGAGACGGCGTCTATATCCGTGCGTGCCGCTATTACCGGACATCTTGTTTTTTCAACGCTTCATACCAATGATTCCGTATCCTCAGTCATCCGGCTTGTGGACATGGGGCTGGAACCGTATATGATCGCCAATTCCCTGGTAGGTGTGGTAGCCCAGAGGCTGATGCGCAAAGTATGTCCGTACTGCGCACAGGCGGAAGAACCGACGGAAGAGGAGCGGGAATTCCTGGAACGTGATATTCCTAAGGTAATGCGTCCCAAAGGATGCCGGTATTGTAATAATACGGGGTATAAGGGACGTACCGCCATCCATGAAATCCTCACCATCGACAGGCCGATCCGGGAAATGATATCCCGCAGAGCCACCATGGAGGAGGTCAAGGACTATGCCATTGAAAAGCAGGGGATGAAAACCCTGAAGGAATGCGGCGTGGAACTGGTGGAAGCGGGAGTGACCACTATGGAAGAGCTGATGAAGGTTGCCTATTATGCATAACGCAGGAGAATGCTGTTAAACTGTTAAAAGAGAGAAGAACCCGGAAGGAGTCATGAATGGACATTCATACAATCATTGCCATGGGACGGCAGACAGGCTGCTCGGATATTCATTTGTCGGAAGGGCTGCCCATGCTGATAAGAGTAAAAGGAACGCTGGTGTATGCGCCTGTCCAGCCGGGAGAGGAAGAGACCCGGCAGATGATCCTCCAGATGCCGGATGCATGGCTGCAGAAGGAATTTTCAGAAGGAAGAGATGTGGATTTTGCCATACAGTCGCCGGATGGGGGAAGAGAACGTGTGAATATTTTCCGGCAGCAGGGAAAGCTGGCCTGCACCATCCGTCTGCTCAATGATCGCATTCCCACCATAGAAGAGCTGCAGCTTCCGCCCATACTGAAACAGCTGGCCGATGAACCGAGAGGGCTGATATTGGTAACAGGGCCTACGGGAAGCGGTAAGTCCACTACCCTGGCGGCCATGATTGATTATGTGAATGCCTCCAGGCCGGAGCATATCATTACGATAGAGGATCCAATTGAGTATATGTATGAAAGAAAGCAGGCGCTGATCCATCAGAGAGAGGTGGGAAGGGATGTTTCCTCTTTTGCCGCTGCTCTGCGTTCTGCCCTGCGTGAGGATCCGGATATCATTCTGGTAGGGGAAATGAGGGATTATGAAACGATTTCCGCCGCCCTGACAGCTGCGGAAACCGGGCATCTGGTGCTTTCCACCCTTCATACCACAGGGGCGGCGCAGACGATAGACCGTATTATTGACGCCTGCCCGGCCTCCAGCCAGAACCAGGTACGCATCCAGCTTTCCGGAGTGCTGAAAGGGATCATTACCCAGTGTCTGATCCCCACGGCGGACGGAAGGGGACGGACAGCGGCAACGGAGCTGCTTACGGGAACGGATGCGGTCATGAATCTGATCAGGGAAAGCAAGGGGCATCAGATGTCCACCATCATGCAGTCCGGTGCGGCAAACGGTATGCATACGCTGAACGGAGATCTTGCCCGCCTTGTGTCTCTGGGAATGATCACACGGGAAAATGCGTATAAATATTCCAATGACAAGAGAGATTTAATAAATTATATCTAGGAAATCAGAAGAAAAAAGAGTATTATGTAAATGAGGGGAATCAGAGCCGGCGCCGGTAAGACAGCCGGTCTGGTTCTTTTTGTGATAGAAGGCGCGTCCTTAAGAATAAAATAAAGGCCGGAGAAGGCCATACGGATAATGGAGTTTCGTTATATGGATCAGTCATCAGTTATTTTTATCAGCATTATGTCTGCAGCGGGCCTGGCGGTTCTTGTTTTTGCCGCTTTTCTGGTATCAAGGAGGTGGAAGCGCAGAAGAAGAAGCCAGCTGATGGACGAAATGGAAGGGCATGATTTCGAATATTTTTGTGCGGATCTTCTGCGGAAAAACGGATTCCTGGATGTGGAGGTCACGAAGGGAAGCGGAGATTACGGTGTGGATATCCTGGCGGAAAAGGATGGAGTGACTTATGCGGTTCAGTGTAAGTGCTACAATGCGCCAATCGGCGTGAAAGCCGTACAGGAGGTCTACGCGGGCCGGGACTATTATGACAGGATGGTAGGAGCGGTAATGACAAACCAGTATTTTACTTCAGCAGCGGTTGCGGCAGCAGGGAAGCTGAAGATTCTTCTCTGGGACAGAGGTTATATTGACAGCATGATGGAAGAACAGGATTAGAATGCGTCCGGAGAGCGCTGCCTCCGGCTGTGGGGCATTCTATGACTCAGGCGTGTTGAACGCCGGAAGAAGGCGGTACGGTTATGGCATTTGTGGAATTTAAAAATGTAAAAAAAGTATATCATATGGGAGAAGTGGATATCCATGCCCTGCAGGATGTGAATTTTGAGATTCAGGAAGGGGAATTCTGCGTTATTGTAGGAGCTTCCGGGGCAGGGAAAACCACGATATTAAATATTCTGGGAGGGATGGATACTCTTTCCGAGGGGCAGGTCATACTGGATGGGAAGGAAATTTCTGCTTATAATCAGAGGCAGCTGACTTCCTACAGAAGATATGAAATAGGGTTTGTATTTCAGTTTTATAATCTGATTCAGAATCTGACAGCCCTGGAAAATGTGGAGCTGGCATCACAGATATCCAGGAACCCGCTGGATGCGGGGGAAACATTGAAAAAGGTGGGGCTGGAGGAGAGAATGTCCAATTTCCCCGCCCAGCTTTCCGGCGGGGAGCAGCAGAGGGTGGCAATTGCCAGGGCGCTTGCCAAGAATCCCAAGCTGCTGCTTTGTGATGAGCCTACGGGCGCGCTGGATTATAATACAGGAAAGGCGGTATTGAAGCTGCTGCAGGATACCTGCCGGGAGACAGGGATGACTGTGGTGGTTATTACCCATAATCAGGCCATTACGGCCATGGCGGATCGTATTATCCGGGTAAAGAGCGGCACCATACGCAGCATGGAAATGAATCCCCATATTACGCCGGTTGAAGAAATTGAATGGTAGCAGTTAGTACGACGTTGCACGGGCATTGCAGCAATGAGTACTAGTAATCGTTTGTCAGTCGGAAGAGGGATAGAATGAAATCTACCATATTAAAGACAACTTTACGGGAAATCAGAGAAAGCCTGGGACGCTATATGGCTATTTTAGCCATTGTAGCTCTGGGGGTTGGTTTTTTTACGGGATTAAAGGTAACAAAGCCGGCCATGCTTAAGGCGGGCGGTGAGTATCTGGAGAAGAATAACCTGTATGATCTGCGCCTGCTGTCTACGGTCGGTTTCGACGAACAGGATGTGAAAGAACTGAACAGCCGCGAAGGTGTGGAAATCGCTGAAGGCGCGGTATATGTGGATTTTCTCGCTCTGGATGAAAGCGGAGCGGAAACAGTCCTGCGCGCTCATTCGCTGTTATGGGTACAAAACCATGTAGTGGTGCAGGAAGGGAGAATGCCCACGGCGCCGGATGAATGTGTGGTGGACAGCCTGAGCTTTACACGGAAAGATATCGGTACCACCATCCGTGTTTCTGAGAACAATGAAGAAGATACTATAGATATGTTTGCCGGCAGGGAATATAAAATTGTGGGTATCTGTGACGCTTCTTATTATATTAATTATGAAAGAGGTAGCACCGCCCTGGGGAATGGCAAGCTGAAGGGCTATATTTATATACCTGAGGACGGGTTTGATACGGATACCTATACGGAGGTTTTCATACGGCTTACGGATAAATTCCCTCTCTACAGCCAGGAATATAAGGATTATATTGACGAGGCCATGGATTGGGCGGAACCGCTTTGTGAGGATGTGGCCCAGGCACGTTATGAAAGGCTTAAGGAGGACGCGGAGTGGCAGATCGCCGACGGCGAACGGGAGCTGGAGAAACGGGTGTCCGAGGCGGATGAAAAGCTGGCGGATGCCAAAGATGAGCTTCTGGACGGAGAAAAGGAAATAGAGGATGCCAAAAAGGAAATAGCAGACGGCTGGCAGGAGATCGCCGATGCCAGAGCGGAAATCGGAGAAAACCGGCAGAAAGTGACGGATTCCCTGTCTGAATTGGAGGATGGAAAGGCTGAAATAGCAGATGGCCTGGAGCTTCTGGAGGAAAAGAGGATAGAGGCTTCGGATATGGAGGACGGCGATGAAAAGGATGCTTACGAAGCCGGCCTGAATCTGAAGGAAGCGCAGGTAAAGGGAAAGAAAGCCCAGGTAGAGGCAGGGCTTGCCCAGGCCAATATGGGAAGCCGGCAGCTGGAGGCGGCTGAAAATAAAATAGCCAGGGAAGAGAAAAAACTGGAGGATGCGGAAAAAGAGCTGGAAGACGCTGAAAAAGAACTGTCGGACGGCTGGGAGGAATATGAAGAAAACCGGCAGAAGCTGGCGGATGAGACGGCGGATGCAAGGAAGGAGCTGGATGATGCCAGAGAAAAACTGGCGGATTTGAAGGAGCCGGAAACCTATGTGCTGGGCCGGGATAAAAATATCGGTTATGCATGTTTTGAAAGCGATTCGGATATTGTAGAGGGAATTTCCAATGTATTTCCTATTTTCTTTTTCCTGGTGGCTGCGCTGGTGTGTATTACTACCATGACGAGGATGGTGGAGGAGCAGAGGACGCAGATAGGTATCCTGAAGGCACTTGGCTACAGCGAAGGCACTATCATGGGGAAATATCTGTTTTATTCAGGAAGCGCCGCCGTACTGGGCTGCGGCATCGGATTCCTGCTTGGTTCCTATATTTTCCCTGTAGTTATCTGGAGCGCGTACCGGATCATGTACCGGCTGGGGGATATCCGGATTATTCTGGACTGGAAGCTGGGGTTAATATCCCTTATCGTCTCCATTTTGTGCTCCATGGGAACAACGATTGCCACCTGCCGCTATGAGCTGACCAGTGTGGCGGCCGAACTGATGCGTCCCAAAGCCCCGAAAAGCGGCAAGCGGATCATTCTGGAGCGTATTCCCTTTTTATGGAACCGTATGAAATTTCTGCGGAAGGTTTCTGCCAGGAATATTTTCCGGTATAAACAGCGTTTTTACATGATGGTTTTCGGCATCGGCGGCTGTACGGCGCTGCTGCTGACCGGTTTTGGAATCAAAGATTCTATTAAAAGCATTACCTACAACCAGTTTGATGAAATCCAGATAAATGATATGAGTGTGGTTTTCAATGATCCATGGTATGAAATGGACAACAGTGATTTTGAAGAAATCATGGCGGAGAGTGCGGAAAAGTATACTCTTGTTTTTGAAGAGAGTACGGATTTGACTAAGGGTGACAAAAGCAAGTCGCTTACTCTGGTGATTCCCGAAAAAGCGGAGGATATTTCTTCTTTTCTGAATCTGCATACAACACGTGATGTGCCGATCGCTTTCCCGGGTAAGGGCGAAGTGGTTCTTACGGAAAAGCTGGCTGATAAATGCGGGGCCGGTATCGGAGATATGGTTACCCTGCAGGATGACGATATGAATACACTGAAGCTGAAGGTTTCCGGCATCAGTGAAAATTATGTCTATAATTATGCCTATATCAGCCCGGAAACCTGGACGGAGCAGATTGGGAGTGCGCCGGAATACAAAAGCGCTTATATCAATGTGAAAGAAGAAAAGGATGTCCACAGCGTATCCGCTGCCGTAATGAACTGTGACGGCGTGGCTTCCGTTACCGTAAACGCCGATATGAAAGTGCGTTTCAGCAGTATGATGAAGAGCCTGGATTATGTAGTGCTTCTGATTATCGGCTGCGCGGGTTCCCTCGCATTTATCGTGCTGTATAATCTGACCAATATCAATATAACGGAAAGACTGAGGGAGATCGCCACTATCAAGGTGCTGGGCTTTTACCGCAGGGAAACCGCGAGCTATGTATTCCGGGAAAACCTGGTGCTGACCGGAATAGGCGCCGGAGTGGGGCTGATAATGGGGCGGTATCTCCATCAGTTTGTCATGTATAATATCGATATTGATATGATTGCTTTTGACGTGCATATTGCGCCCCTCAGTGTCCTGTACAGTATTGTTCTCACCTTTGTGTTCGCGGGGATTGTGGACTGGGCTATGAACAAAAAGCTGGACGGCATCAATATGGCGGAATCCATGAAATCAGTGGAGTAGGAAAGGATAGGGATTAATCCCGGATAACTGGAAAATAAATGAATATTTGAGTTTCAAAGCATTTTGGTTGAAATATGGAGTGGAGTAAATTATAATAGAGAAGATAAGTGATCGTTGTAAGGATGACTGATAAAGAAGTCTTGCTGCAGGCAAAGGAGGAAGCCCCGTTGGATATCAATGAAACACTCAATGAACTGTTGGTGAAGCTGTTCCGCAGCATCAACGCGATTGAGGAGCAGGCCATCCGCACGGAAGAATATAAGGATATGACCACCAACGACATGCACGTCATTGAGGCCATAGGTACCGGTGCGGCCAGGAATATGACTTCCGTGGCCAAGGCTCTTGCAGTAACTACGGGAACTCTTACAATCTCTGTAAACAGCCTGGTGAAAAAAGGATATGTGGATCGTGTCAGGAGTGAGGAAGATCGGCGTGTGGTTCTTATTTCCCTGACTGCTAAAGGGAAGAAGGGATTTGCCCATCATAAAAGGTTTCATGATGAGATGATACAGATGGTGGTGGAAGGGCTGAGTGAAGACGAACAGGCCGTGCTGGAGAAGTCTCTGGGGAACTTGCTCGGGTTTTTCCAGGGGATACAGAATGGGAAGAAATAAAAGAAGAAGGCTCTGTCAGTGTGCGGGATACTGGCAGAGCCTTTATTTGAACATAAGAATGAATTGCAGAGCGTAGCATCCGTTTTTCTACCCGGAAAAAGAACACATGGCCAATTTCTTTTCCGTCTGCGTATAAGCAATAGTGGTTCGTGTAATCGGCGTTTCCGTCAGCCGTTTTTCCAGATTGGAAAAGTCTGAAGGCCCTGCCTGAAGAAGAAAGGTATGAAAACGAAGAGGGGTATAATCCTGTCCCCAGAGCTCCTTGGCCTTATCCTGCAGAGACAGAATTTCCAGGTATCCCAGATAATATTTCAGGTAAGTGGTAGGCTCGGTCCGGATATAGTCATAAATAGCGTCCGCGGTATCCTTATCGGAGATGCCGAAGGCAGCCAGGGAACGATAAATATCCTGTCTGGTGGCGCCGTAATAATGGATAGACAGATCTAAAAGACAGTAAAGGTTTACCTGAAGGTTGCGTTCCAGACAGGCGATATCAACCAGCAGAGGGGTGATGTTGGAGGCTCCGTTGGCGAGAAGGACGTCGGAGGCATAGCCGTAGGAGATATTTTCCACGTAATAAGCCCATCCCTCCACAAAACCGCCATAGAAAAGGGCGCTTCTCACAGGATTTTTGGTCCGGGAATTTTCATATAGCTGGCTGTATACGGTCTGGTATAAATGGCCGGGATAACCCTCATGGGCCAGCGTGGTGTACAGCTCCAGCCCCGGGGAGGTGGAAGCGTTATTTACATAAATTACGTTGTCTCCCATATCATCAATGGGCGGTGTGAGGTAAAAGGCAGGGCTTGTAAATTCCTCCATGGATTCCGCAACAGTCTTTGTCCGGCAGGTCGGCAGAGTTTTGGTAAGTGCATCAAGCGGAGGAAAATCCGTTTGGATCCGCTGCTGTAAATCTGCAAGGACTTCCTGGGCATCCTGAAAAGGAAAGGCAGGAATGTCCTGAAGGGAAATGGAGGTATTTCCTGTCTGTTCCCGATAGGTTTCTACCAGGGCCTGAAGGTTCTGATAGCATAACTGGAACCGGTCCGACAGCAGGACCTGTATTTCTTCAGGAGTCCGGGAGGTACCGGTATTGCGCCGCAGAAGGTAGAGGTAATAAGCGCCTCCCGACGGAAGTTCACAGAGTCCGCCCTCGTGTGTGCCGCTTCCGGAGAGAAGAAAAACAGCGTCAGCCAGGGCAATATAAGCCGGGGCTACCAGGGTGGTGAGAATCCGGTTGTTTTCGGCTATGTAGAGCTCCATTTCTTCTTCGGTCAGCAATCCCTCCTGTACAAGGGCTTCTGCACGCTCCTGAAAAGTGGTCTGCAGAAAATGCTCTCCTGCGGAGAGCAGATCGGGATCCATAATGGTGTCGCACTGCTTTACAATGTTACTGGCATCTGATTCTGTCATGAATAATCCGGCATTGGCTTTTTCCTTTTCATATTGGGCAAGGCTTTCCAGATAGGCAGGTACGCTTTCCAGAATCTCCAGGTAATCCTCCAGATCCTCTTTGGTGCGGAAGGAATATTCGGCCAGCAGGACGGGAAGCTGCGACTGCATTCCGGAGGACGGGGTAAGGGGTTCTTCATAGTATTCACAGCGGGCGCCTGCCAGTTCATTTTCCAGATAAGGGACGAGCAGGGACCAGGTATAACGATCCTGCTGGTTCAGCCTTTCCGGATTGATTTCCTGCAGGATAAGAAGCTGGTTCTCCAGTGCGGCTGCCGCTTCCTGGCGTGACTGTCTGGAGTACAGGGGAAGCGTTGCAGGAGATGGTTTCTGAAGGTAATCAGAAGGTTCCGCCAGAGTATAATGAAGGCTCAGGCTATCCTGCCGAAAGGCTTCGGCAAAAAATTCTTCAGTCATGTGATGGAAGCGGAGGGTATCGTTATAGAAGTATAAAAAAAGAAACAGCCCCGAAAAAAGGAGAAGGGCCGCGGCGGCAATGATGAGTGGCATGCGTTTTTTCAAAGAACTAATTCCTTGGGGGGTTTTTAACAGTTTATGTATTCCCTGAGATATTCATGACATGGAAAATTATGTTATCATTCACAGCCCTCTGGATCCCGCTCCGGTGCCCTTGCGCTGTCCCTGCCCTGCTTTGCCGGATTCCGCCGCCCCACTGTCCATCCTGTGCCGCGCCGGCCTGCAAGGTTCCTTACAGGGGACGCTTCCGCTCGGATAAGCACACAGCGGTACTAAGGCTGCAAAAGACGCAGCCTAAGGACCGGTGTGCTTATAACGCCCCTTACAGGAATCCTTGCAGGCCGGCGCAGCACAGGATGGACAGTGGGGCGGCGGAATCCGGCAAAGCAGGGCGGGGACAGCGCAAGAGCACCGGAGCGGGATCCAGAGGGCTGTGAATGATAACATAACTATAGTTATGTCTTTGATAACTTGTACACATACAACTTTGGTTAAATGTATTTATAATTTCATTAAAATATTGACATGCGGTTTTGTTTGGACTATAGTGAAAGTAATGGACAGCCGCTGCAAAAGAGAAAGAAAGAAGGCTGTGAATATGCACAAAATCAGAGGAATACCCTTGTTTAATACTGACAAAACGCATGAGTTTCCTTTTTTGTATTCCCTGCATGCGGACCATGTGAACAGCCGGGGTAATAAAAAGAATACAACTTGAGAAAGAATAAATACAACTGGAAGGGAGGGGAGACTGCGGATGGAGAGAAAACCCAAGTACAAAGAAGTGGTGGACTGGGTAAAGGAAAGGCTGGAAAAGAAGGAACTGAGTCCCGGTGATAAGCTGAATTCTGAGAACGAGCTGAGTGAGCTGTTCGGCTTAAGCAGACAGACCGTGCGGCATGCCATCGGCGTTCTGGAAGAGGAAGGGATTGTTGCCAGACGGCAGGGAAGCGGAACCTATATCAGTGACAACCGGATGGCCAACCTTGAGAATAAGACGAGAGTGGCGGTGGTAACCACGTATGTGGACAGCTATATTTTTCCCAGGACTATTCAGGGGATAGAAAATACCCTGTTTGAACGGGGCTACTCGGTTCAAATCGCTTTTACCAATAATCAGCTGGAACGGGAGCGTACCATACTGGAAGACATCACAGCCAGGGACGATGTGGCGGGAATTATTATGGAAGCCACGAAAAGCGGTCTGCCCAATCCGAACCTGCCGCTGTTGCAGAAGCTGATGGAACGAAAAATCCCGATTTTATTCATAAACAGCTTTTATCCCGGACTGCCTCTGCCTCATGTGACCTTAAGCGACAGGCGGGCGGCGGAAATGGCGGTGGAATATCTGATCCATGCGGGGCACCGTAAAGTCGGAGCGCTTTTGAAATTCGATGACGGACAGGGGCATCTGCGTTATGCAGGGTATCTGGATACCTGCAGGAAGGCGGGGATTCCGGCGGGAGATTCCGGGATTGTCTGGCTGGATACGGAGGGAGAGCAGCACCTCCATGATTATCGGGAAAGGATTCTGAGGAATTTTAAAGAATGCACCGCTGTTTTCTGCTATAACGATAAAATCGCCTTTCAGCTGGAGGTCCTTCTGAAAGAAGAGGGAATCCGGGTGCCGGAGGATATTTCCCTGATCAGCATTGACGATTCGGAGCTGGCGGAGCTGGCGGAAACCAGGCTGACGAGCGTACATCATCCCACGGATAAGCTGGGGGCCAGGGCGGCGGAAAATCTGCTGGCCATCATGAAAAATAGAAATTTTGACGGGAATTATGAATTTGTGACGGAAATTGTGGAAAGAGATTCCGTCAGGAGCCTGAATCGGGTATAACAAGGCGAGAGTTAATTTCAGGGTAAACAGGAACAATTACAAATAAATTTTATTTAGGAGGAAATGTGAAATGAAAACAGGAAGAGACTACAAATTCTGGTTCTGTACAGGTTCCCAGGATTTGTATGGAGAGGAATGTCTGAGAAAAGTGGCAGAGCATTCCGCCAAAATCGTGGAAGGGCTGAACGCGTCCGGTAGGCTTCCCTTCGAAGTGGTTCTTAAGCCCACTTTGATCGATCCGGCCACCATCAGAAGAACTCTCAATGAGGCGAATGAGGACGGCGAATGCGCAGGTGTCATTACCTGGATGCATACCTTTTCCCCCGCAAAGATGTGGATTCTGGGACTGAAGGAATACCGCAAGCCGCTGTGCCATCTGCACACCCAGTTCAATGAGGAAATTCCTTACGATACCATCGATATGGATTTCATGAATGAAAATCAGTCCGCACACGGAGACAGGGAATTCGGCCATATGGTAAGCCGTATGGGGATGGAACGCAAGATTATTGTGGGACATTGGGCGAATGCAGAAGTACAGGAAAAAATCGGCAGCTGGATGAGAACGGCTATCGGTATTATGGAATCCTCCCACATCAGGGTCTGCCGTATCGGAGACAACATGAATAATGTTGCCGTAACCGAAGGTGATAAGGTGGAAGCCGAAGTAAAATTCGGATGGGAAATCGACCACTACTGTGTAAACGACGCAGTGGAATACGTAAATGCTGTTTCCGAGGGAGACGTTAACGCCCTTGTGGAGGAGTATTACAGCAAGTATCAGATTCTGCTGGAAGGCAGGGATCCGGAAGAATTCCGCGCTCATGTGGCGGCTCAGGCTAAAATAGAGATCGGCCTTGAGAAATTCCTGGAAGACGGGGATTATCATGCGATTGTTACCCATTTCGGCATGCTGGGCGGGCTGCAGCAGCTTCCCGGACTGGCTATCCAGAGGCTGATGGAAAAAGGCTATGGTTTCGGCGGAGAAGGCGACTGGAAAACAGCGGCCATGGTACGCCTGATGAAAATTATGGCGGCAGGAGTTCCGGGAGCAAAAGGAACTTCTTTTATGGAAGACTATACATACAATCTGGTTCCGGGAAAAGAAGGAATTCTGCAGGCGCATATGCTTGAAGTTTGTCCTTCGATTGCGGAAGGCCCCATATCCATTAAGGTACAGCCGCTTTCCATGGGCAACAGGGAAGATCCCGCTCGTTTGGTATTCACTTCCAAAACGGGTCCCGCGGTAGCCACCTCCCTTGTGGATCTGGGCAATCGTTTCCGCCTCATTATCAATGCGGTTGACTGTAAGAAGTGTGAAAAAGAAATGCCTAAGCTTCCTGTAGCCACAGCCTTCTGGACTCCTCAGCCCGACCTTGCGACCGGGGCACAGGCCTGGATTCTTGCCGGAGGAGCTCACCACACCGCATTTTCTTATGATTTAACGGTTGATCAGATGGTTGACTGGGCGGCGGCCATGGGAATTGAAAGCGTTGTTATTGATAAAGACACCACCATCCGCAATTTCAAGAATGAGCTGAGATGGAACAGTATTTATTACAGATAAGGAGGAGGATTTTAAAATGGGTATGACAGAAATTAGAGATGCGATTGTAAACGGGAAGACTGCTTTAGGTATTGAATTCGGATCCACCAGAATCAAGGCTGTGCTGGTAGGAGAAGATAATGCTCCTATTGCGGCGGGAAACCATGAATGGGAAAACCGTTATGAAAATAATATCTGGACCTACAGCCTGGAGGATATCTGGAACGGCCTGCAGGACAGCTATCAGGAAATGGCAAAGGATGTGCAGGCCAAATACGGCGTGACTCTGACGAAGGTGGGAGCGCTTGGTATCAGCGCCATGATGCATGGCTATATGGCTTTCAATAAAGAGGGAGAGCTGATGGTGCCTTTCCGTACCTGGAGGAATACCATTACCGAAGAAGCATCCGTAAAGCTTACGAAGCTTTTTGACTTTAATATTCCCCAGAGATGGAGCGTGGCCCATCTGTATCAGGCGATCCTGAATAAAGAAGAGCATGTGAAGGATATCGATTTCCTGACCACCCTGGAGGGTTATGTACACTGGAAGCTGACAGGCAGGAAGGTGCTGGGAATCGGCGAGGCGGCAGGAATGATGCCGGTGGATGCGGCAACCAGACAGTACAGCAGCAGGATGGTAAAGGCTTTTGATGAGCTTGTGGCTCCGGAAGGCTTTTCCTGGAAGCTTCTGGATATTCTGCCGGAAATCCTTGTTGCAGGTGAGAATGCAGGCTGCCTGACGGAAGAAGGCGCGCGTCTTCTGGATACAACAGGCCAGCTTCAGGCCGGAATCCCTGTTTGTCCTCCGGAAGGGGATGCAGGAACCGGAATGGTGGCGACCAACAGCGTGGCAAAGCGTACCGGCAATGTATCTGCGGGAACCAGTGTATTTGCCATGGTAGTACTGGAAAAAGAACTGGCAAAGGTACATCCTGAAATTGACATGGTAATGACCCCTGACGGAAGCGCCGTTGCCATGGTTCACTGCAATAACTGTACCTCAGATCTGAATGCATGGATTGATTTGTTTGAGGAATTTACACAGGCGTTCGGTATGAAGGTGGATAAAAATGATCTGTTCGGCACCCTTTACCGGAAAGCTTTGGAAGGGGATCCGGACTGCGGAGGCCTGCTGGCATACAATTATTTCTCCGGAGAGCATATTACAGGCTTTGAAGAGGGACGTCCGCTGTTCGTGAGAAATCCGGAAAGTAATTTTAATCTGGCGAACTTCATGCGTGTTCATCTGTTTACCGCGCTGGGCGCACTGAAAACCGGCCTGGATATCCTTCTGAAGGAAGAGAATGTACAGATTGACAAGCTGCTGGGACACGGAGGCCTGTTCAAGACAAAGGAAGTGGGACAGAAGCTTTTGGCGGCAGCCGTTAACGCTCCGGTATCCGTAATGGAAACCGCAGGAGAAGGCGGAGCCTGGGGAATTGCCCTCCTGGCGTCTTATATGATGACCAAAAAGGACGGCGAATCTCTGGCACAGTTCCTGGATAACAGAGTGTTTGCAGGAAATGCCGGCGTGAAGATCGATCCCGACCCAAGAGATGTGGAAGGCTTCAATAAGTTTGTGGAACGTTATACGAAAGGGCTTCCTATTGAGAAGGCGGCTGTGGAAAATCTGATTTAGCTGTAAATCATGCGGCGCCTTTCTGACGGAGGGCGCCCATATCAGGAAACAGAAGACTTTTGGTAAAAAATGTCCGCCAAAGCGGACGGGAGGATGGAAACATGTTAGAAGAACTGAAAAAAAGAGTATATGAGGCCAATATGCTTCTTCCCCGGCACGGCCTGGTTACCTTTACATGGGGAAACGTAAGTGAAATCGACAGAGAAAGCGGACTGTTTGCCATTAAGCCCAGCGGCGTGGATTATGACAAGCTGACCCCTGAAGATATGGTCATTGTGGATCTGAACGGAAATAAGGTGGAAGGAAAGTATAACCCCTCTTCCGATACGGCAACACATGTGGAGCTGTACAAAGCATTTCCTGAAATCGGCGGAATCGTCCATACACATTCCTCCTATGCCACCAGCTGGGCCCAGGCCGGAAGAAGCATTCCCTGCTACGGAACCACCCATGCCGACTACATTTACGGAGAGGTTCCCTGCCTGCGCTGCCTGACCAAAGAAGAAATCGAAGACGCCTATGAGGAAAATACGGGACATCTTATCGTAAATGAATTCAAGGCCATGGGAAAAGACCCCAAAGCAGTACCCGCCGTACTCTGCAAAAACCACGGACCCTTCTCCTGGGGCAAAGACGCACACGAAGCAGTGCACAATGCCGTAGTTCTGGAAGAAGTGGCCAAAATGGCCTACCGTGCCGAAGCAATCAACGCAAGAATCCAGCCCGCCCCCCAGGAACTCCAGGACAAACACTACTTCAGAAAACACGGAGCCAACGCTTACTATGGACAAAACGGGGGTAAATAGAGTATTATATTCGTGACCAGGCAGAACCGGACAGGCTCAGAAGGCCTGGGAAGGACAAACATGGATACGCCCCACATCCATGCTTGCCCTTCCCAGACCTTCTGAACCTGCCCGGCGAGCGAAGCGACCGAAAGACCGAAGGTCTTGAGGTTCTGCCGTCCGGTACCACCACCCCGTACCCCGGCCCCCCTCACCCCCTTCCGCTCTATCGTGTCCTTTTATTTGGTCACCACCACCCCACCCCAAATCATATTATATGGAGGAAAATCATTCATGGATAATCTTGAACTCGCAAAAATGGCGAACGAGATCCGCAAAGGCATTGTAACAGCCGTTCACAGTGCCAAAGCCGGTCATCCCGGCGGATCCCTTTCCGCAGCAGATATCTTTACCTATCTCTACTTTGAAGAAATGAACATCGACCCGGAGAACCCCGACAAACCGGAAAGAGACCGTTTTGTCCTGTCCAAAGGCCACACAGCCCCCGGACTTTACTCCACCCTTGCACACAGAGGCTTTTTCCCCGTAGAAGATCTCACCACCCTGCGTAAACTGGGTTCCTATCTTCAGGGACATCCCTGCATGCAGCACATCCCCGGCGTTGACATGTCAACCGGATCCTTAGGCCAGGGAATTTCCGCAGCAGCAGGCATGGCTCTCGGCGGAAAACTGGATAACAGAGATTACCGCGTATATACCCTTCTGGGCGACGGTGAAATCGAAGAAGGACAGGTATGGGAAGCAGCCATGTTCGCAGGCTTCCATAAGCTGGACAACCTGGTAGTAGTTGTTGACAACAACGGCCTTCAGATCGACGGCCCCATCGACCAGGTATGCTCTCCGTACCCTATCGACAAGAAATTCGAAGCATTCAATTTCCATGTAATCAATATAGATGCCCATGATTTCGATGCCATCCGCGCGGCATTCAAAGAAGCGAAAGAAACCAAAGGCATGCCCACTGCAATCATTGCACACAGCCTGAAAGGAAAAGGAGTTTCCTTCATGGAAGGCAATGTGGCATGGCACGGAACCGCTCCTAATGATGAGCAGTATGCAGTGGCAATGGCAGATTTGGAGAAAGTAGGTGAAGCATTATGTCAGAAGTAAATAACAAACCTGTTCAGAAAATCGCAACCAGAGAAGCTTACGGAAAAGCCCTTGCTGAATTCGGCGCACAGTATCCCAACCTGGTAGTCCTGGATGCCGACCTGGCAAATGCCACCAAAACCAATACCTTCCAGAAAGCATTCCCTGAACGCCATATCGACTGCGGTATTGCAGAATGTGACATGATGGGCATTGCGGCAGGACTTTCCACCGTAGGGAAAATCCCCTTTGCCAGCTCCTTCGCCATGTTCGCGGCAGGACGTGCTTATGAGCAGGTACGTAATTCCATCGGCTATCCCCACCTGAATGTAAAAATCGGCGCTACCCATGCCGGAATTACCGTAGGCGAGGACGGGGCATCCCACCAGTGCCTGGAAGACATAGCCCTTATGCGTGTCATCCCCGGAATGGTAGTAATCAATCCCTGTGATGCCGTGGAAGCGAGAGCCGCAGTTCAGGCAGCCCTTGAATATGTAGGTCCTGTTTACCTTCGTTTCGGCCGTGCCGCCGTACCGGTAATCAATGACAATGATAATTATAAATTTGAAATCGGAAAAGGCGTTCTTCTCCGCGAAGGAACCGATGTTACCATCGTAGCCACCGGCATTTGCGTGCCCGAAGCTCTGGAAGCGGCTGAAAAGCTTGCTGCCGACGGCATCAGCGCAGAGGTAATCAATATCCATACCATCAAGCCTCTGGATGAAGAACTCATCATTAAATCTGCAAAGAAGACCGGAAAAGTGGTAACGGCGGAAGAACATTCCATCATCGGCGGCCTTGGCGGCGCTGTGTGTGAAGTGCTTTCCGAAAAAGCGCCCACACCGGTATGCCGTATCGGAATGAACGACATCTTTGGTGAATCCGGATCCGCAGGAGCCCTGGTTGCCAAATATGGCCTGGATGCAGAAGGAATTTATGGAAAAGTAAAAGCGTTTGTAAAATAAACCTGAAAAAGGCATGCCGGCTCCTTTGGGGCCGGCCATACAGCGCAAAAGGAAAGAAAAAATATGAATATTTTATCACCATCCATTCTGGCGGCGGACTGCGCCAGGCTGGGAGAAGAAATCAGCCTGGTTGAAGCCGCGGGAGCCGAATATCTGCATATTGATGTCATGGACGGCATGTTTGTGCCTTCCCTTTCTTTTGGCATGTGTGTGGTTTCCTCTTTGAGAAAAGTGACGGATATGGTATTTGACGTACACCTTATGGTCGAAGAGCCCATACGTTATGCGGCGGATTTTGCCAAAAGCGGCGCGGATATCATCACCGTCCATCTGGAGGCCTGCAGCGATGTGGAAGAAACGCTGGACTGGATACACAGCCTGGGACGCAAGGCAGGGATTTCCATTAAGCCCTCCACCCCCATTTTGGCTGTGGAAAAATATCTGGACAAAATCGACCTGCTTCTCGTCATGACGGTGGAACCCGGTTTCGGCGGACAAAAGTATATCCCTGCCTCCACGGCCAGAATCCGGGAGGCCCGGCAGCTTATTGATGCCCGGCAGGCTCATGTGGATATCGAAGTAGACGGCGGTATCACCAGGGACAATGTGCAGGTCGTTCTTGATGCCGGTGCCAATATCATTGTGGCGGGATCCGCAATTTTCAACGGAAATATAGCAGAAAACGTGAAAAATATGATGGAAATCCTGGCTCCCGGCCCGGATGGAAAATAAATCGAAAAGAATGGCTGCGGCCATTCTTTTTGTTTCCGGGTGCTTCAGAAAAATGGAGTACTGATTCATAAGATTCACAAAAAGGTTGGAGGAAATTACAGCTTATGGTATAATAATATTCGGTTCCGACAGCATTGATATGTGTAAAATCTGTCTGGAGTGCAACAAACATTTCTGAAATAAAACAATTCATTCTGTCCATATCGGACAAGATTTTCCTTGGTATGATAAGAAAGCAAAAATAAAAATTGTAAGAGTATGTTGTCCGGGGCCGTATGAGTGGTTATAATTAAATAGGAGACAGGTTTTTACGCATGGCTTACGGAACAGGAGGCTGTGTGAAGGAAGACATAAGAAAAGATGAGGAAAAACCATCGGAAAACCAGGGACTCCATCATGAGGATCTGGCCTTAAAGACCGCTGCCCACTATTTTGGTGAAGAATTACTTCCTGCACTGGGTATCTCGGGAATAGTGGAATACATAGCGCCGACCGAGACAGTGAAGCTTGAGGCAAGGCAGATGTATCAGGACTTTAACTATGTTATGGAGGACAGGAGCTGGTCACATCTGGAATTTGAAAGTGATTCTGTTACAGATGAAGATTTAAGGAGGTTTCGGGAATATGAAGCCGCAGTGAGCCGGAAATTCGGCGTGGAGGTGGTTACTTACGTCATTTGTTCTTCAAAAGTGAAGTGCCTGAAGGCGCAACTGAAGGTAGGTATTAATACTTACAGGGTAAAGATTGTCCGGCTGAAGGGACGGAATGCTGATTTGCTGTTCAGACGGCTGGAAGAAAAGAGAAGACGTGGAGAAAGGCTGGAACGGGCCGATTTCGTATCTGTACTCTTAACCCCGTTAATGTCCGGCGAATCCCCAATCGGGGAACGCATTATTAAAGGCATGAAAATTCTTCGGGACGCTAAGGGAGCCCTGTCGGCGGAAGAACAGGAAAAAATGCTGGCAGTGTTATATACTTTTGCGGATAAGTTTGTAAGTGAGAAAGAACTGAATCAGGTGAAGGAGATGATAGCTATGACAAAATTGGGGAAGCTTTTGGTGGATGATGGAATTGAGAAGGGTATTGAAAGAGGACTTGAACAGGGATTGGAGCAGGGAATGAAAGCTTTAACAGAAACCTGTAAGGAATTAGGTGTTGATTTCCGGCAAACAGTGGAAAAGGTGAAAATCAGGTTTGGCATCAGCGAAGAAGAAGCACAGGAAGCCGTCAGAAAGTATTGGCAGTAAGGAAGGGTATATGAAAATTCTGGTAACGCCTCCTTTTACGGAGGAACAAAAAAGGAAGATATGTTCTGCCGCAGTCAATGCGGGAGATCTCAGGTTCTGTCTGAAAAAAGACATTACGCCTGACATTTTGAAAGAAGCGGAGGTGATTCTGGGCAATCTGGAATCACCGGAACAGCTGCAGGCCTCAGAAAATCTGAAGTGGATCCAGCTGAACAATGCGGGAACCGAAGGCTACTGCACACCGGGAATACTGCCCGGGGACGCACTGCTCACCAATGCTACCGGCGCCTATGGCCTGGCTATATCTGAGCATATGATGGCCTGTCTGTTCATGCTCCGCAAAAAACTGGACTTATATTATGTCAACCAGCTGGCATGCCGGTGGAAAAGTGAAGGCCATGTTGGAGTCATACAGGGTTCAACGGTCCTTGTAATCGGCCTGGGAGATATAGGAACCTCTTTCGCAGCGAAGATGAAGGCTCTGGGCTGCCATACCATAGGAGTAAAGCGCCGCGTGGGAGACAAACCGGAGGATGTGGATGAACTCTATGGAATGGAAGAACTGGATAACCTTCTTCCCCGGGCGGATGTGGTCGCCATGAGCCTTCCCGGCAACCCGTCCACTTATCATGTCCTGAACAGGGAGCGCATTGCATTGCTTTCTCCCAATGCCATTGTTCTGAATGCCGGAAGAGGCACCGCTATTGATACGGATGCTCTCAGCGATGCCCTGTATGAGGGTAAAATCGCAGGTGCAGCCCTGGATGTTACGGATCCGGAACCCCTTCCTGCAGAGCATCCCATCTGGAAAGCGCCCGGAGCGATTATAACACCCCATATTTCAGGAGGATATGCGCTGCCGGAAACCCTTCAGCAGATTGCGGAGATTTTTGCAGATAACCTGAGACGGTATCAGGCAGGCGAACCGCTTAAAAATGTGATTGATTTGGAGACCGGTTACTGTAAGTAATTGCAGAAAATGAAAGAAAATCCAATTTCACAAATGGTATCGCCGCCGGGTTGTAAGGCCTGGCGGCGATTTGTGCATTCAGTGAATATTTACGGTCAGAATCTACATACCAGCCCGGTAAAGTTCCTGAAAATACGGATTATATGTCATAAGATCTGAAAAGCTTCCATCGCCTTCCAGCCTCCCATTTTTCAGGAGTATAATCCTGTCAAAGGAACGGATAGAATTTAAACGGTGGGCAATGGCAATGATATTTCTGCCGTTCGTCAGTGACAGCACTTCATTCATAACCAGCTCCTCTGTTACATTATCCATCGCGGAGGTTGCCTCATCCAGAATAATGAGCCGGGAGGAGGAAAACCATAGTCTTGCAAGAGCCAGCCGCTGCCTTTCGCCGCCTGACAGCTTAATGCCTTTCTCCCCTAACTGCGTGTCCAGTCCGTCCGGCAGGTTGTCAAACCAACCCTTCAGCTGTACTTTGTTTAAAACGCGGATTGCGTCTTCGTCCGGAAGCAATGCATCGAATAAAAGGTTTTCCCGGAGGGTGCCGTCAAATACCGGGCTTTCCTGGGGAATATATGTAATATGCCTGTAATAGCTGTCCAGGTTAAGCCGGTTCAGATCATTCCCGTCTATTAAGATGGAGCCTTCTTCCGTTTTCAGAAGCCCGGCAATCAGCTTAATCAGAGTGGACTTTCCTGAACCGCTGTTTCCGGCCAGGGCCACCTTCTCTCCGGGAGATATGGACAGTGACACCTCTTTAAGGACAGGCATGTCATGGTAGGAAAAAACAGCCTTCCGGATGCTTATGTCCCCATGGAATTCCGGAAGCTTCTTCCCTTCAAACAGCCGGGATTCTTCCGGTAAATCAAGAAAATCAGCATAACGGCCGAATGCAGACAAATCCAGACGGAACTGCACAAATAATACATTAAAAATAGCAATGGGCGTGTAGGCATTATCCACCAGAGTGAGCAGGGCGACAACCGAACCGATGGAAATGGAACGGGTATACCAGGCGTATATAATCAGCGCCGCTTTGATCAAAGTAATAAGGATTGCAAAAGCTGCAAAAAAAGCTTCGTGGATAAAGGAAATCCCTATTTTGGAGCGTACAATCTGATCTCTGGCCTTTTCTGCCTTCTTTATTTCCGCGCCAAACTTCCGGTTCAGGCGGAAAACGACCATTTCCATGAAGCCCCGCGTGAGAAAGTGGTTAAGCAGTTCTTCGTTATCCAGAACTCTTTCTTTCATCCGGTACAGAAGCTTCAGCAATAAATTGGTAATAAGAAAAACCAGAAGATAACCGCAGGCTACTGTACAGGCGATCACATGGTTCAGGCGGTAAATAAAAAACAGGCTGAACAAAGCGGAAGGAAGCAGTTCCCGTGCAATTCGAAACCAGAACTGGCACAGTATATTTTTTCCCGCCATGGCTCCGTTCTCTACTCTTTGTATCAGCTTTCCCGTCCCCATAGATTGATAAGCCAGATAATCAATCCGGCTTGTTTTATACAGGGCGAGAAGCTTTAAATCCAGATATATGCCGTTATTGAGCTTCTGCATCGGATATTCATCCAGGTAATTTCCCAGACACAGCAGCAAAAGAAGGCCGCCATAGACCAGAATAACCGGTAAAGAAAGCGTGCCGTCAGTAAATTTATCAATCAGCTTCTGAAAGAAACTGATATTGTAATTGGACAAAAAGGATAAGCCGATTCCAAGACTTATGTAAATACAAATCCAGATCTTATTCTTTCCGGCAATTTCTTTTAAATAATTCATATCTGTACTCCTTATGTGCATGGTTGAAAAGCAGCATAAAAGTCAGTACAGCTATGTCTGTCAGCGGAAAACATAACCTCAGTACAATCTGCCGGCAGATTACATAAACTGTACTGAGTTTTTACTTCGTTCGTGTCTCATAAGAGCACACCTCCTTACCATGACAGCATCTGTCCCTATGGATAAAATTCCCCGCAGACCCTGAGGCCGCGGGGAATAATGATAGAATGCATTCTCCGTGTATTAATCCCGTTTTACAACTGCCGCGCAGCCCATGCCGCCGCCCACGCACAGGGTGGCAAGACCGGTTTTTACATCGCGTTTCTGCATTTCATAAAGCAGGGTTACAAGGATACGGCAGCCGGAGCAGCCCACAGGATGTCCCAAGGCGATAGCGCCGCCGTTTACATTCAGCTTGTCAAGGTCAAAGCCCAGGTCATGTCCAACAGCTACAGACTGGGCGGCAAAGGCTTCATTCGCCTCAATCAGATCAAAATCTCCGATCTGCATGCCGGTTTTATTCAGGACCTTTTTGGTGGCGGCCACAGGCCCGATTCCCATAATAGAAGGATCCACGCCCGCCAGTTCTCCGGCAATCCAGGTTGCCATGGGAGTGATGCCAAGTTCCTTCGCTTTTTCTTCACTCATGACTATGATGGCTGCAGCGCCGTCATTAATTCCGGAAGCATTGCCTGCGGTTACCATTCCGCCGTCTTTTTTAAAGGCCGGTTTCAATTTGGCGAGGCCTTCGGCGGTGACGCCTTTTCTGGGGCCTTCATCCGTATCCACGATGACGGATCCCTTTTTGGTTTTTACCTCCACAGGAACGATTTCCTCTTTGAAACGTCCTTCATTCATGGCGGCTTCACATTTCTGCTGGCTGTTTGCGGCAAATTCGTCCAGCTGTTCTCTGGTCAGGCCCCACTGCTCACAGATGTTTTCTGCGGTCATGCCCATGTGGTAGCCGTGGAAGGCATCGGTGAGGGCATCCTTCAGTAAAGAATCCTCAAGAGGCGCGTTGCCCATACGATAGCCGAAACGGCCCTGCTGAACCAAATACGGTGCACGGGACATATTTTCCGTACCGCCTGCAATGATAATGTCCGCATCGCCGCTGGCAATCAGCTTGGCGGCCAGATTAACGCAGTGAAGGCCGGAACCGCATAACACATTGATGGTGGTGGCGGGAACCTCTACAGGGATGCCTGCATTCACGGCGGCCTGCCTTGCCACATTCTGCCCCTGTCCGGCCTGGATAACACAGCCCATATATACTTCGTCAACCATATCCGGAGTGATTCCGGCTCTGTTCATAGCCTCTTTTATTACGATTGTCCCAAGATCTGCCGCGGGTACGGTGGAAAGCGCTCCGCCCATTACGCCGATTGCGGTTCTGCAGCCGCCGGCCAGTACTACTTTTCTGCTCATAAATCCTCCATTCTGCCGTTGCCCGGCATTTTGTGTTTGTATGCATGTATTTTAGCACTTATCCGGGTAAAATACAATGAAGGGTTGAACTGTGCATCGTGTCTTCCGCCGGGCGGCTTGCCTCTCTGGTTTCCCCCTGCGGC
>OGYI01000491.1_pt1 | contig 49374 bp, 48 predicted proteins | sample 1576521 | NCBI WGS metagenome assembly OGYI01 (sample SAMEA3541484, study PRJEB24748) | human gut metagenome | biome: human gut; feature: human-associated habitat; material: faeces | place: China | collected 2012
GGCGGACAGCATAGGCAGGCAGGAAATCCAAGGGATGCGATGGGGGACGCACGCACCGCTATGATAAAAAGGCTTTGCAAAGGTGCGGGATTTTGTTATAATCAGTGTTATAGGAATAAAGGAGGCAGCCTTATGGAAAAAGATACAAGGAAAGACGATAATAGAAATACCTATGTTCTGCAGGGAGACGAGAGCATCGGTTCCGTACAGATTGCGGACGAAGTGGTGGCTATGATAGCATCCCTCGCGGCTACAGAGGTGGAAGGCGTGTCTGCCATGGCAGGCAATATTACCAATGAGCTTATCGGCAAGGTTGGAGTAAAGAGCCTGAGCAAGGGTGTAAAAGTGCAGGTGGCAGGAAATACCGTGAAAGCGGATCTCGCTCTGTGCCTGGAATACGGCTATAATATTCCGGAAACATGCAGCAAGGTTCAGGAAAAGGTTAAAAATGCCATCGAAAATATGACGGGGCTCACAGTGACGGATGTAAATATCCGTATTGTTAATGTAAATATGGAGCCGGGAAACTAACTGTTCAACAGGTCTGCGCATTTACTGCGCTGACCGTAAGAAAGTGATTCAGGGGTGCAAAAATCCTGTCGCCGAAGGCGATTTAGGATGGATTTTTGCAATAACTGTGAAGGTACTGAACAGTTATCCGGGAAACTAAAATTCAGGTTTGACGACAGGTGCCTTTCGTATTCCGAAAGGCACTTACGGTATATTGCGGTGCGCCCGACGGAGGGAAAGGTTTCATTTCCTTTTCTTTCCGGATGCTGCTAAGCCGCGGGGGGAAGATACTAAGATGCCGGATACCGGCGGAATTGAGGAAATAATGGGCAGAAGAGAACAAAGGGAACAGATTTTCAAGCTGCTGTTCCGTGTGGAATTTAATCCGAAGGAAGAAATGCCTGAGCAGTGCCAGCTTTTTTTTGAGGATGAGGAAAATGGCATAGGAGAAAAAGATGCCGCCTATATTCAGGGCAAATTTGAAAAGATTCAGGATAAGCTGCCGGAGATCGACGGAATGATTAATACCACGGCAAAGGGCTGGACAACCTCCAGAATGGGCAAGGTGGATTTGACCATTATCCGCCTGGCTGTATATGAGATCAAATTTGATGAAGAAGTGCCGGAAAGCGTGGCGATCAATGAAGCTGTGGAGCTGGCCAAAAAGTTCGGGCAGGATGAGTCCGCGGGCTTTGTAAACGGCGTGCTTGCCCGGTTTGTATAGAGGAAACCAAGTGAAAAATGTATATACGGTAGCGCAGGTGAATTCCTATATCAAGAATATGTTTTCTCAGGATTTCATGCTGCAGAATATATATGTCAAGGGGGAAGTGAGCAACTGCAAGTACCATTCTTCCGGGCATATTTATTTTACAATAAAAGATGCGAAGGGCACCATTGCCTGTGTGATGTTTGCGGGAAACCGGGCGGGACTTAAGTTCCGCATGGAGGAAGGCCAGCAGGTAGTGGTGGGCGGAAGCGTCGAAGTCTATGAACGGGACGGAAAGTACCAGCTTTATGCCCGGGAGATCATACTGGACGGAGCTGGTTATTTATATGAAAAATTTGAACGGCTGAAACGGGAACTTCTGGAGCAGGGCCTTTTTGCTTCGGAGTATAAACAGCCGCTGCCCAAATACATCAGAACCCTGGGGGTGGTAACCGCACCTACCGGGGCAGCTGTGCAGGATATTATAAATATCACGCGGCGCAGGAATCCTTACGTACAGATTATATTATACCCGGCTATTGTACAGGGAGAGCAGGCGGCGGCCAGTATCATACGCGGAATCCGGGCTCTGGAGCATATCGGAGTGGACGTGATGATAGTGGGGCGCGGCGGCGGATCCATCGAGGATTTATGGGCATTTAACGAAGAAGCGGTGGCTCAGGCGGTTTTTGATTGTACGGTTCCTATTATATCCGCTGTAGGACATGAAACGGACACTACGATTATCGATTTTGTTTCCGATCTTCGCGCGCCTACCCCGTCTGCCGCTGCAGAACTGGCTGTTTATGATATACGCCAGCTGGAAGCGTTGCTGGAAGGCTGCAGAAACGATTTGAATGCGAGAATAAGGAACCGGATAGAATGGGAACGTTCCAAAATCAGGCAGGTACGCACCAAACTGCAGTATTTAAGCCCGGCCAACCAGATCCGGGAAAAAAGGATGTATGCCCTTCGTATGGAGGAACAGCTCTCGGCCCTGATGAAGCAGAGGCTTATGGAAAAACGCCATATGCTGGGGCTGTATACGGAAAAATTAAAGGGCCTTTCTCCGCTGGACAAGCTGAACCAGGGATTTTCCTATGTTTCCGACAGTGAGGGAAAGACGGTGTCCGATGTGAAACGTGTGGCGGTCGGAGACAGGCTTTCCATACATGTGAAAAATGGTAAAATCGAAACGCTGGTTACGGATAAGGAATTGTGGAAAAAAGAGAAAGGAGAAGATTAAGATATGAAAAAGGAAAAAGTGCAGGAACCGGAAACTGTGGAAGCGGAAAAGAATGACCAGGGGCCTTCCCTGGAAGAGGCTTTCAGCCTGCTTGATGATATCACCCGTACACTGGAGGATGAGGAAATTACATTGGAGGATTCCTTTCAGGCGTATAAAAAGGGAATGGATTTATTGAAAATCTGTAATGATAAAATAGATAAAGTGGAAAAAAAGGTACTGATGCTGAACGAGGAGGGCGGTTTGGATGAATTTTGAAGAAGTACGGCAGGAAAAGGTAGAGGAAATTGAAAAAATTCTGAAGAAATACCTTCCGGCGGAAGTGGGGTACCAGAAGACAGTGCTGGAGGCCATGAATTACAGTGTCCTGGCCGGCGGAAAGCGTCTGCGCCCCATGCTGATGCAGGAAACCTTCCGTATGTTCGGCGGCGAAGGACATCTTGTGGAGCCTTTCATGGCGGCCATGGAAATGATACACACGTATTCCCTGGTCCATGATGATCTGCCCTGTATGGACAATGACGAATACCGGAGGGGACGTAAAACGACTCACGCCGTATACGGGGAAGGAATGGCTGTGCTGGCAGGAGATGCCCTTTTAAATTATGCATTTGAGACAGCATGCAGATCCTTTGCCATGGCGGAAGAAGAACTCGGAGTGCTTCCCCGCTGTGCGAAAGCCATGACCATTCTGGCACAGAAAGCCGGAATATACGGAATGATAGGCGGACAGACTGCGGATACGGAGGCGGAGGAGCTGCCGGAGGAAAAAGTGACTCAGGAGCTTCTGCTCTATATCCATGAAAATAAAACGGCGGCGTTGATCCAGAGCTCCATGATGATCGGGGCGGTGCTGGCAGGCGCGTCGGATGAACAGCTTCAACGTCTGGAGAAAATCGGCACCTGTATCGGCCTGGCCTTTCAGATTCAGGATGATATCCTGGATATTACAAGCAGCCTGGAGGTATTGGGCAAACAGACCGGCAGTGATCTTAAGAACCATAAGGTAACATATGTATCTCTCAATGGGATGGAGCATTCCGTTAAGGAGGTGCGCCGTCTTTCAGAGGAGGCTATATCAGGCCTTTCGTCAATCGCCTGTGAGAAGGGCGGGGCCGGCCGCAATGAGTTTTTGGAAATACTGGTGGATGATTTAATTACCAGAAAAAAATAAAAGGAGGCATATTATGCTTCTCGATCAGATACAAAAAGCGAATGATATTAAAAATATAAATCCCAAGGATTATCCTGCGCTGGCATCGGAAATCAGGGACTTCCTCGTCCGTAAAATAAGTGTTACGGGAGGGCATCTGGGATCCAATCTCGGGGCTGTGGAGCTTACCATGGCTCTTCATCTGTCATTGAATCTGCCGGATGATAAAATAATATGGGATGTGGGACATCAGTCCTATACCCATAAGCTGCTCACCGGCAGGAAAGAAGGATTTGAAAATCTGCGCAAATACGGAGGAATGAGCGGCTTCCCCAAAAGAAAGGAAAGCGACTGTGACAGCTTTGACACCGGCCACAGCTCTACATCCATATCCGCCGGACTGGGTATGGTAAAGGCGAGAGATCTCCAGGGGGAGAACTACACGGTTGTTTCCGTAATCGGGGACGGTTCCCTCACGGGAGGGATGGCCTACGAAGCCCTGAATAATGCCGCCAGGCTGGAAACCAATTTTATTATTATCCTCAATGATAACAATATGTCCATATCCGAAAATGTGGGCGGCGTATCCAAATATCTGAACAATATCCGTACCTCCCATGCATATCTGGATGTGAAGGACGGAATCTATGACGCTATCCGCAATACCAGATACGGGGAGCCTGTGGTGGCGGGAATACGGCGTGCCAAAAACAGCCTGAAACAGCTGGTAATACCGGGCATGCTTTTTGAAGATATGGGAATTACCTATCTCGGACCGGTGGACGGACATGACACCACTTCCCTTATACGGGTGATAAATGAGGCAAAACGCAGGAAAAATGCGGTTATGATCCATGTGCTGACCAAAAAGGGCAAAGGCTATGCGCCGGCGGAAAACCATCCTGCCCGTTTCCATGGAGCGGATCCCTTTGATGTGCAGACCGGAGTGCCTCTGAAGAAAAAAATGAAGGCCAATTATACGGATATCTTTTCTACGGTGATGATGAAGCTGGGGCAGAGGGATGAAAAAATTGTGGCGATAACCGCCGCCATGCCTGACGGAACCGGCCTGAAGCGTTTCAGCCATGCCTATCCCGGCCGTTTCTTTGATGTGGGGATTGCCGAGCAGCATGCGGTGACCTTCGCAGCTGGGCTTGCGGCAGGAGGACTGAAGCCTGTGGTTGCGGTATATTCCTCCTTCCTTCAGAGAGCCTATGATCAGGTGCTGCATGATGTATGTATCCAGAACCTGCCGGTGATTTTCGCAATAGACAGGGCAGGGCTGGTTGGCAGCGACGGAGAGACGCACCAGGGTATATTTGATTTGTCTTACCTGTCCTCCATTCCTAATATGCATATAATGGCTCCTAAAAATAAATGGGAGCTTTCCGATATGATGAAGTTTGCCGTTGGCTTCGGCGCGCCGATAGCCCTGCGCTATCCCAGGGGCGAGGCCTATGACGGCCTGGCGGCTTTCCGCGCTCCAATCGAATACGGTCGAAGCGAAATGATCTATGAGGAAAAGGATATCGCAGTTCTTGCCGTGGGCAGTATGGTAAAAACAGCAGAAAAAGTATATGCCCAGCTGAAGCTGGAGGGCAGGTTCTGTACTCTTGTCAATGCCAGATTCGTGAAGCCTGTTGATGAAGGCATGATCCGGAAGCTGGTCCATACCCATAAGCTTCTGGTCACCATGGAAGAAAACGTGGAAAGCGGAGGGTTCGGAGAACGGGTGCGTACCTTTGCGGACGATAACGGCCTGCCTGTCCGGATTCTTTCCATTGCTGTACCGGATGAGTATGTGGAGCATGGAAATGTGGATCTGCTGAAACAGGAAATCGGGATTGACAGTGATTCCATTCTGAAACGTATTCATGAAGTATTAGGGGAAGTCTGATGAAGGAACGATTAGATGTGCTTCTGGTAAAACAGGGGTATGCGCCCTCCAGGGAGAAGGCGAAAGCAATTATCATGTCCGGAAACGTTTTTGTGGACGGAGAGCGAGAGGATAAGGCGGGCTCTGTTTTTGAGGAAGACAAGTGTGTGCTGACGGTGAAGGAAAACCCGCTTAAATATGTGAGCCGCGGAGGGCTGAAGCTGGAAAAGGCCATGCAGTGCTTTCCCATCAGCCTTGCGGGAACGGTATGCATGGATATCGGTGCGTCCACGGGAGGTTTTACAGACTGTATGCTGCAAAACGGTGCCGCAAAAGTATATTCTGTGGATGTGGGACACGGACAGCTGGCCTGGAAGCTTCGCAACGATGAACGGGTGGTGTGCATGGAAAAAACCAATTTCCGTTACATGGTCCCCGGGGATATTCAGGACAGGCTGGATTTTGCTTCTGTGGATGTGTCTTTTATTTCTCTTACCAAAATATTAATACCTGCCAGAAACCTTCTGAAGGAAGGCGGCCGTATGGTATGCCTTATCAAACCGCAGTTTGAGGCGGGAAGAGATAAGGTCGGTAAGAAAGGCGTGGTGAGGGAGCCTGCGGTGCACCGGGAGGTGATAGCCAAAGTCCTGGATTTTGCCTCCCTTACCGGCTTCAGTATAGAAGGATTAACGTACTCTCCTGTGAAAGGGCCGGAAGGAAATATTGAGTATCTGGTCTATCTGGAGAAAAAGGATAACCTGCCTGAAGAAGTGCTTTCTCTTACGGAGCATGAAGCGGAGCGAAAGCTATCGGAGATACAGGCGGAAAAAAGCGGGCTTTCAGAGGATGAGGCCTGGAAGAAAACCGTTGGTGAAATTGTGGAACAGGCGCACGGAGCACTGGAAAAGGAAGCGAAACAGGGGTAACATAGACATGGGTATAGGGTGCAGCAAACATTATATTATTATGACAAACAGGCCAAAGGATCCGGGGCTGAAGGTTACTTCTTACATACGTAAATATCTGGAGGACCGGGGGGCCACCTGTACAGTCTGTGCAGATAATGAATCGGAGGAGCAGATCCGCCTGAAAGAAGGCGGTGGTGATCTGCGTTCCGACTGTATGATAGTATTGGGAGGAGACGGCACCATGCTGAAGGCTGCCAGGGAAACCGCAGGAAACGGAATTCCCCTTCTCGGGGTAAACTTGGGAACTGTGGGATATCTGGCTGAGGTGGAGCCGATAGCGCTGGATCTGGCATTGGAAAAGCTTTTGCGGGAAGAATATACCATAGAGGACAGGATGATGCTTTCCGGACGGGTGCTGAGAGAAGACGGCAGTGGGGAAGCGGCGCAGGTTCATGCACTGAATGATGTGGCGATAACCCGGAAGGGGCCTCTGCAGGTCATACAGTTCCGGATCTGGGTGAACGGCCAGGTGCTGAACAGTTATGGGGCGGATGGTATTGTCATCGCCACACCGACGGGATCCACCGGCTATAACATGTCGGCGGGAGGGCCTATTGTGGAGCCGGGGGCGAGCCTTATCGTTCTTACCCCCATTTGCCCCCATACGCTGAATATAAGAAGCATTGTTCTCCGGGCGGAGGATGAAGTGGTGGTGGAAATAGGGGAAAAGCAGTCAGGACAGGATCAGGAAGTGGAAGTAAACTTTGACGGCAGCAGCTGCCTCCTCCTGAAGACAGGAGACAGAATCAAGGTGACACGCAGCAGCAAGACCACCTCTATTATGAGGCTGAGCGAATTAAGCTTCCTGGAGCGTTTACATAGAAAGATGAGCGAGTAAACCGATGAAACAAAACAGACATGAAAAAATTGTGGAATTGATTGACATCTATGAAATAGAAACCCAGGAAGAACTGGCGGACAAGCTGCGGGAGGCGGGCTTCAATGTGACGCAGGCAACGGTATCCCGGGATATCAGGCAGCTTCATCTGTCCAAGGTCCCGGCCGGGAACGGCAGGCAGAAATACATTGTTCTGAGACAGGATGACAGCAGCCTGTGGGATAAGTACGTGAGGGTGCTTAAGGACGGTTTCGTGTCCATGGATATGGCGCAGAATATCCTGGTTCTCAAGACTGTCTCCGGCATGGCCATGGCGGTAGCCGCTGCCGTGGATGCCATGAAATTCAAAGAAATTGTGGGGAGTATTGCCGGGGACGATACCATTATGATGGCGGTGCGGAGTGTGGAGGACACCAGAATCGTGATGGATAAAATCCGGGAAATTCTGAAAAATTAGGAGCCGGAAAGGGGATAGGCAGGGCAACGTTCGGAAGGCAAATAGGAGAAGAAAAATGTTAGTGAGCTTACATGTGAAAAATCTGGCATTGATTCAGGAGACCGAGGTCTTTTTCGGCCCCCATCTGAACATCCTGACAGGTGAAACCGGAGCGGGAAAATCGATTATCATCGGTTCCGTGGGTCTGGCCCTGGGAGGCCGCGGCGATCGGGATTTAATCCGGACCGGCGCTGACTACGCACTGATTGAACTGGTATTCCAGCTGGAAAAAGAAGGGCAGATAGAAAAGGTGAAGAAACTGGATATTCCCATAGAGGAAGACGGTCTGGTGATTCTTCAGCGCAGGATTATGCCTCAGCGCAGTATCAGCAAGGTAAACGGAGAGACGGTAAACGCAAGGTTGTTAAAGGAACTCTCCGGTGTTTTGATAGATATTCACGGACAGCACGATTCCCAGCAGCTTTTACAGACAAAAAAACATTTGGAAATTCTGGATGATTTTGCCGGGGAAGAATTTTCCCGTATAAAAAGAGAGATAAAAGAGAAATATCAATTTTATAGAAAAATTCAGGAAAAACTGGCTGAAACCGATCTGGATGAGCGGGAAAAGGAGAGACAGCTTTCACTGGCCCGTTTTGAAGTGGAAGAAATTGAAAACGCATCCTTAAAGGCCGGAGAAGATGAGGAACTGGAAAAGCAATATCAGAAAATGAGCAACAGCCGCAAAATAGCGGAAAATCTCGGCAATGTCCATATCCTTACCGGTTATGATCAGGAAGGAAGCGCCGGTGAAGCCGTGGGCAGGGCGCTGCGGGAGCTGAACAGCGTGAGTGCATATGACAGCGTTCTCGATGAAATGGCGGTAATGCTCATGGATATAGATGGTTTGCTGAATGACTTTAACCGTTCGGTATCCGATTACCTTTCCGATTTGGAATTTGATCAAAACGATTTTCTGCAGGTTGAGGAACGGCTGAATACCATCAACCGGCTGAAGGATAAATATGGATCCACAATCGAAGAGATCCTATTATATAAGGAAAACAGAGAGGAAGAACTGCAGCGGCTGATAGATGCGGATGCTTACCGGGATAAGCTGAATGCACAGCTGCGGGATGCCCGCGGCGCGCTTGAGCTTGTATGTACCCGTGCGACGGAAATACGGAAAAAAGCAGGAAAGAAGCTTGCAAAGCTTTTTATAGAAGCTCTTCAGGATTTGAATTTCAATCAGGTGGACTTCGCGGTGGAAGTGGAACGAAAGGATTCTATAGGCCCCGACGGCTGGGATGAGGTTTCCTTCATGATTTCAACCAATCCCGGAGAACCCAGAAGGCCTCTGGCCAATGTCGCCAGCGGCGGTGAGCTTTCCCGTATCATGCTTGCCCTGAAAACAATCACCGCGGGGCAGGAGGATAAGGATACCTTTATTTTTGATGAAATTGATACCGGAATAAGCGGCAAGACAGCATGGAAGGTGTCCAGGAAGCTTGCCGTACTGGGAAAGAGCCGTCAGGTAATCTGTATTACCCACCTGCCGCAGATAGCTGCCATGGCGGATAATCATTTTATTATAGAAAAAAAATCCATGGAAGATTCCACCAGCACGGCTATTATGGAAATCGGGGGAACAGATATTTTAAACGAGCTTGCAAGGATGCTCGGGAGCGATACGATAACGGAAAACGCGCTGGCGAACGCGAGAGAATTGAAAGAAATGGCAGCAAATACAAAACAATACTAAATTATCTTTAACCATTTGTCACATACTAGAAAGGACGTACATGTTGAATGTATGTCCTTTTCTTTGCTGAAAGGGTCCAAAAGACCCGAAGCAGCTGCGCCTGCTATCAGCAGAATAAGCAGCAGGAAGGATGTGAAATTTTGGAAAAAAGAAAAAAGTACCGCTTATTTTTATATGTTTTGCTGATTTGCTCTATGACAGCGTTAATCATATGCTGGCTTTTCCTTATTTGGGAAAAAATACCCCGGGCCATCCATATTCGGGCCGGGGTCAGGCAGGATTTGGATCTGAACGTACCTGTTTCCGGCAAATTATATAAGGCGCCCTCAGACACTGCAGACGGGGATGAAGCAATACCGGTAACAGGTATGAGTTCTGTGGCAGAAAAAAAGGAACCCAAAAGCCTTTCCGTCGATCTGGCGGATTCACTTACCTTATATGCGGAAGATATCGATACGTACACCATGGATTTGAAGCTTTTCGGCCTGATACCATTCAAATCCGTTAATGTGCAGGTTATCAATGACAAAACACTGATTCCGGCGGGTGTCCCCATTGGAATATATGTGAAGACCGAAGGGATACTGGTGATTGCCACAGGGGATTTTACCGGTGTTGACGGTCAGCTGAAGGAACCTGTGGGACATCTGCTGAAGGAAGGCGATTATATCCTGAAAGCGGACGGTAAGGAAGTGGAAGGAAAAGTTGCCTTTATGAGGCAGATCGAGGAAAGCAACGGAGAAGAGATGGTGCTCACCATTCTCCGGGAAGATCAGGAATTTGATCTGAAAGTAAAACCGGAGGAAAACCAGGACGGACAGTATAAGCTTGGTATATGGATCCGGGATAATGCACAGGGAGTAGGCACCCTCACCTATATAGACGAAAACAATTCCTTCGGCGCGCTGGGCCATGGAATTAATGATATGGATACCGCCACACTGATGAATCTTAGAAACGGAAGCCTTTACCAGACCGAAATTGTGTCCATAACCAAAGGAGAGAATGGAACGCCCGGTGAACTCACAGGCGTCATAGACTACAAAGAAAGCAATAAGATGGGAACAATTGAGGCCAATACCGTAGAAGGAATTTTCGGAGAACTGAATGATTCCGCTGCGGCCCACATCACCTCACAGGCTATGCCCATCGGCCTTAAGCAGGAGGTTGAAACGGGACCCGCCCAGATTCTGTGCAGCGTAGGCGGAGAACCAAAGCTTTATGATATCAAAATTACAGCCATTCACCTGGATCATGACAATATCAACCGGGGAATCGAATTGCAGGTCACGGATCGTGAACTGCTCGAAACAACCGGAGGAATCGTGCAGGGAATGAGCGGCAGTCCTATTTTGCAGGACGGTAAAATTATCGGGGCAGTCACCCATGTCTTGGTCCAGGATCCTACCAGAGGATTCGGAATCTTTATCGAAAATATGCTCCTGCAATAAGCAAAGCACCACAGCCAGGAAAATACAGCATTTCCTGGCTGCTGCGGCTTCTGCCGATGATTCTGTCGGTTTTTTTTACCCTCTGATTTATCTCAATCCCATGTGTTTTCTGCAGTTCCCTGCTAACTGTCGCCATCTTTCCCCATGATTCGCCACATTTCGCTCTTCCAAAGCGCGATTATTTCCGAAAAAACACGATACACCGCCTTTTTTGCGACGAAAGAAGGTTGCCATAAATTGTCATTCTTATATAATTAATGCAGGAAGAGACAGAAAGAAAAAGATTTCTGTTGGAATGGAGGATATATATGGAACAGTTACGCATGAGCGCAGGCAAAGACAACGAAAGAGTGGTACAGATCCTCACGGATCTGATGAAAACGAATAAAGAATTCCAGATAATGATTACCGTGCCGGCATCCGGCGCCTCATCCCTGTCTGAAATGGCGAAGGAAGAAGAAACGGCTGTAAAGCCTGCCGCCGCACACAACCTGGAAAAAGACGTGACGGATATGATTCATGAGATTGGCGTTCCCGCACATATCAAAGGCTACCAATACCTGCGCGAAGCCATCATGATGTCAGTGGAAGACATTGAAATGCTCAATTCTATCACCAAAATCCTGTATCCCACAATTGCAAAGAAATACCAGACTACGCCCAGCCGTGTGGAGCGTGCGATCAGACATGCTATTGAGGTTGCGTGGAGCAGGGGAAAGATGGAAACACTGGATTCTCTCTTTGGGTATACTATAAATACAGGAAAAGGAAAGCCGACGAATTCCGAATTTATTGCCCTGATTGCGGACAAAATAAGACTTCAATATAAAATTTGACCTTTTAATAAACGCCGTAATGATGTATAATAACTGTAACCCCACCGGGGAAGGTATTAAGAAATTACGGGAGGATTCAGTATGAAGAAAATTTTATTTGTGGCCTCAGAAGGCGTACCGTTCATAAAAACAGGCGGTTTGGCGGATGTAGTAGGCTCGCTGCCCAAATGTATCGATAAGAAATATTATGACGTGCGTGTTATCTTGCCCAAATATGTATGTATGTCCCAGGAAATGAAGGACAGACTGAATTACAAAACCCATTTTTACATGGACTTCCATTGGCAGAATCAATATGTGGGGATTTTAGAGGCTGAATACGATGATGTAACATATTATTTCATAGACAATGAATATTATTTTAACGGTTTCAAGCCTTACAGCGATAACACCTTATTTGAAATTGAGAAATTTGCATTTTTTTCCAAAGCGGCTTTGTCCATTCTTCCGGTAATTGATTTCCGGCCTGACCTAATCCACTGCCACGACTGGCAGACCGGCCTGGTTCCCGTTTATCTGCATGAACGCTTCCAGGGCAGCGATTTCTACAGGGGCATTAAAACGGCCATGACTATCCATAACCTGAAATTCCAGGGGAAATGGAGCATCAAGGAGGTACAGGATATCACCGGGCTTCCCATGTCTTTCTTCACTCCGGATAAGCTGGAGGCCTATAAGGATGCCAACCTGTTAAAGGGCGGCATTGTATATGCGGATGCGGTAACGACTGTGAGCGAAACCTATGCGGATGAGATAAAGACCCCTTTCTACGGAGAGGCGCTGGACGGCCTGCTTCGTGCGCGGAGCGGTGATTTGAGAGGAATTGTAAACGGCATTGATTATGATGAATATAATCCGGAAACGGATAAATACATCACTCATCCGTTTAACTCGGTTAATTTCCGTAAAGAAAAAATAAAAAACAAGCGTGCGCTTCAGGCTGATTTCGGATTGAATCAGGATGATAAGGCATTGGTCATCGGTGTCGTATCCCGTCTGACCGATCAGAAGGGCTTTGACCTGGTTGCCTATGTTATGGATGAATTGTGTCAGGATAATATCCAGCTCATGGTGCTGGGTACCGGTGAAGAGCAGTATGAAAACATGTTCCGCCATTTTGCCTGGAAATATCCCGGAAAGGTATCCGCCCAGATCTATTATTCAGAAGCTGTATCACACAGAGTATATGCTTCCTGTGACGCCTTTCTGATGCCTTCCCTTTTTGAACCCTGCGGGCTCAGCCAGTTAATCGCGCTCCGCTATGGAACAGTTCCTATTGTGAGGGAGACAGGCGGGCTTAAGGATACGGTAGAACCGTATAACGAGTTTGAAAGCACAGGCACCGGTTTCAGCTTTATGAATTATAATGCGCATGAAATGCTGGGAGCTGTCCGGTATGCGGAAAAGATCTTTTATGATAAGAAAAGAGAATGGAATAAGATAATTGACAGAGGAATGGCAGCTGATTTTTCATGGCAGGTATCTGCAAGAAAATACCAGGAAATGTATGACTGGCTTATCGGCTGATTTGTTGTAAATGCAGAAATAAATTATTTATGGGGAAATAAGGGGGGAACCATCCGGGACGGTCGGAAAACCGGCACCGGATGGTTTTTATACGTTTAAAACCCTTCTCATTGGGAAGGATAAAATTAAATAAAAAACAAAGAGAGGAAAGAAATATTATGAAAAAATTTATGTGCCTGACATTGACAGCCGCTTTACTGCTTACGGGCTGTAATGGAAAGTCAGCAGACGGGAACACAGGAACTGTTGCACAGACAGAAAGCAGTACGGTCCAGGAGACACCAGCTTCCGCAGAAACCAGTCAGGAAACCACGGAGGCAGCGACAGAAGAGACGCAGACCTCCGGTGAAAAGGGAGGCCTGCAGGCCGGCGAATACACATACCATCTGGAAAAGGAGGAGAAAACCTGGTCTACGGAAAAGGGACAGCTGGCATGCACCGTAAAGCTGGAGTATCCTGTTTTTGAAGGGGACTCTGACGGCGAGAAAAAAATAAATGAATTTTATGAAGAATGGGTTTCCGACATGATGGAAAACTATGAAAATGATCCGGATTCTATCGTAAGCTATGCCATGCAGTACCGTACGGAGGAAGAAAATTCCCAGACTGCGGCTGAGGGAGAGACAGAAGCCTTTACCATGCCTCCGAGCGAGGAAGATTTCACAGTGGGAGGAGTCGTTTCTCATGGCAATTTGATTTCTGTATACCATGAATCCTATACCTATGAAGGCGGCGCGCATGGTATGCCGGGAAGAAATAATCATATTTTTGATAAGGAAACAGGGAAAGAGGTGACATTAGCCAGCCTCATCAATCTTTCCAACGATGAATTAAATACGATGGTACGGGATAAATTCCTGGAAGTGGTTGAGAATGATACAGAAGGCGGCTTTTTTGAAGATGCCGCCGAAACACTGAATGCAAAAAATGATTTTATCGAATATTATTATTTAACAGATGAGGGTGTCGTATTTTATACCACGCCTTATGAAATCGCTCCTTACGCCGCAGGTTATACAGAAGTGACCATCCCTTATGAGGAGTTGGGAATGTAAAAACCTGCCGGTATATTTCCATTCAGGAATGCGCATAATACTAAGGCAGATGTAAATGAATGGAGGTATGGACATGGCAAATTTATCGGAACTCGATCTTCAGAACCTGCGCCATCTTATTGGCGGTTATGACACTTCTCACTGCAAATTGAAGGAATATGCTTCCTGTGCAGAAGACGCTAAGGTAAAGCAGTTTTTTGAGCAGGGCGCAAAATCCGCAATGGAAAACAAGCAGCAGTTGATGAAATTTTTGCAGTAAGGAGGAGAATAACCATGATGCAGGAAAAAACAATGGTATCAGATACTCTGGCAAGTATTAACGGAGAACTGGTAAGATTCGGGGAAATGATCCCCCAGACAGAAAACAAAGAGCTGAAAAGTGCTCTGAAGCAGATACGTGCAGCCTGCGAGCAGTCCCAGGAGCAGCTTTACCAGATTGCAAGGGATAAATCTTATTATGTGCCGGCCCAGAAGGCTACACAGGAAGAGATTGACCATGTAAAGGGATTGTTTACTTCCGGAACACTTTAAGTTTAAACGCAGGATAAACAACGGATGCCTTGATTTGCAGGCTGTCCTTAGATTTACTAAAAAAGTCATTGTACGGCACTCTGCCATACAGTGACTTTTTTGGTATCAGGCTTCCGCGAGCCAGATCTTCATATTTTGTTTAAATACCGGATGAGGAAAAACGGACAGGTAGAAGTCGGTAAGATCCTGTAAAAAGAATTCCTGTGCTTCCAGGGATTCATCCATATCCGTATAAAGGCCGGAAGTTCTGCCTGCCGTACATGCAAAACCGCTTGCAGGAGGCAGCCAGAGCATACGATAGGTCACGCCAAACAAACGGGCCCGTACCCGGGAGAGATAAGCGCCGTTTCTCTGGTAGAAACCAATTCTTCTTTTACGCAGTGTATATTCCTCCGGGGAATCGGCCGTATCCGGATCCTCACATTCCAGATAGCAGCCGGGGAAATCCTCCATGCCCCTCATATTCTGCAGAAAAATACTGCCGTATCCTTTATTCCTGTGCTCCTCCAGAAAGGCATAATAATCAAGAAGCATTCTCTTTTTGTCTTTGTCATGCAGAAGAAAGGCATACCCGAGAAGCGATTCCCCTTCCTCATCTTCAGTTTCGCTTTCCTGCGAGAACAAACCATAGCCGGAATACTGTTTTTGCTCTAACAATACCTTTATTGAAGAGAGCGGTTTTAGTTCATCCTCCGGGAAATGGGAACTCCCCCAGACTTCATAGACAGAAGTGATTTCATCCGGTTGTAAGGCCCTGCAAATTTGATCCATCAAAAAAACCTTCCTTTTATTCTATTTGCTCTAATGCAGTGATATCGGAGTCGATCATCATGGAATAATTGGTATAATATACGACAAAGCCGGGTTTTCCGCCGCCGGGCTTTTTCACATTTTTCTTCTCCGTATAATCAATTTCCACCTTTTCCTGGCCGCGTCCCTTGGAATAGTGGGCGGCCAGCCGCGCCGCATCCTCGAAAGTACTGTCAGGCAGCTCATCTCCGCGGGATTTTACCACCACGTGGGAACCCGGAATCCCCTTCGCATGGAACCACCAGTCATTTCCGACAGCAAATTTAAAGGTGAGCTCATCATTCTGAAAATTATTCTTGCCTACATAAATGTCGTAGCCGTCGCTGCTGAGATAGTGGAACGGCCGGCTTGTAATTTTTACTTTTTTCGAGCCACCTTTTCTGCGGATATAACCGCTTTCTATCAGCTCTTCCTTGATCTGCACCAGATCCTCTTCCTTCAATGCGATATCCAGAGAGTTGCTGATGGATTCCAGATGCTCGATTTCCGCTTTTGTTTCCAGGGTGAGCTGGGATAAAGCCTCATAGGTCCGCTTCAGCTTATTATATTTGTCAAAATATTTTTTGGCATTTTCTCCCGGTGTGAGAGTGGGATCCAAAGGTATCGCAATTTCTTCGTTCGTATAATAATTCAGTGCCGTCATAGAGCGGGAACCGGGCGTCACATCATAACCATAGGTGTTCAATAATTCTCCGTAAACCCGGTACTTATCCCTTTTTTCCGTATCCTTCATCTGTTTCAACTGCAGATCATATTTCTTTACGTTCCGCTCCAGAGCGGTGGAAACAATACGGCGCAGATCCGAGGAACGCTGGCGGATGCGCGTAATGGTGTTCTTTTCCGCATAATAGTCCTCCAGAAGCAGGGAAATGGATGTGTAATCCTTTCTTGCATTTTCCGGATAAGAAGTGAGACATACCGCCGCATATTCTGCAGGTGCGTTATTTTCATATACAATGCAGGGGGAGAAGCTGCCGGTGCGTACATCCTCCATCATCTCCTGAAAAGAGCGGTAAAGCCGTTCCCGTCCGTCCTCATCCAGGGCGGCGTTGGAGAGATCCGCATTACCTCCTGCCCGATAGCAGATCTCATGGGCAATAGCAGGAGACAGACCCGTGAAGCTGGTGTAAAGAGCCTTGAAACAAGGCATATTCCCTGCAAATACCCGTTCCATAAATTGCTCTCTGGTAACGGAAAGCGGGTTTTCCTTGTCCTGGGTATGGGGAATAAAGTATTCCTTGCCGGGGAGCACCTCGCGCACCGAGCTCACCAGACCGGAAATATGCTTGATGCTGTCGATGATCACGCCTGAGGTGCTGCTGAAGATAATGTTGCTGTGTTTGCCCATCAGCTCCACAATGAGCAGCTTTCTGCATAAGTCGCCCATCTCGTCAAGATGCTCGATCTCAAAATTGAGAATACGCTCCATGCCGGGCTGGGTGATGCTGATGATCTTGCCGTTTTGGATGTGCTTGCGGAGCAGCATACAGAAATTGGGGGCAGTCATCGGACTGGTCTTATTTTTCCCCGTAAGATAAATGAGGGGGAGGGATGCGGAAGCGGAAAGGGTGAGCCTGTGCTGCGCTCCGTTATTTTTTATGGTGAGCAGCAGCTCATCCGGTTCCGGCTGCGCAATTTTGAATATCCGTCCTCCGGTCAGGGTGTCATCCAGTTCTTTTCGTATATTTGCAATGGTTATGCCGTCAAATGCCATAGGAAGTCCTTTCTGCGGGAAAACACAGCCGAATAGGATGAAACGCCGGCTGTGCTTATCTGTGCGGTAAAATAAATATCATGATATTAAGTATAGCAGAAGAAGGAAAAGAGAACAAGGGCTCAGATGCTGTCCGCAGATAACATCTGAGCCCTTGTTGGAAAAGCTAATATTGCAGGGGTTCTCAGAAACCAAGAAGAAAACGTACCAGGGCGATCAGGGCCAGGTGGGCCGGGTAGAAAGCGTAAAAGAACCATTTGGGGATACGCAGGGAAGTATTGGTATGCAGGAAGATCAGGGGAAGGGCAAGGAGGGCTCCTGCTTCAAAGCCGATGCCGTAATTTCCGATAGTCAGACTCAGAGGATCTCCCGGCGATGCCGTAAAAAAGGCCGGAAGATAGAGCAGTACATACAGGACGGCGCCGAGAGAAGGTTTTTTCCTGCAGAGATAGAAAACCAGCATGAGAAGGATGCCTGTGCTGGAATAATCAAAATTCCACAGAGATATAACCAGGAAGGCAAGGATGAAAAGCCACCATTTTTTCTCTTTAAAACCCCATACGGCCAGAAGGCTTATAAATAATGTAAAGAAGATATTCCAGTTGGTCAGGTTGCCCAGGATATCCTGAGGGTTGAATGCCAGTATCCAGAAGGGCTGGGAAATGACGGCAAACAGGCCAAGGCGTCCCAGATATCTGCGGATATTACTGGTATAGAGCATTCCTACGGTCATGCAGTAACAGAAGATGGGGAAAGCCAGACGGCCGAGCCAGCGGAAAACAGGGTATTCCGGAAAGAAGGCAGCTCCCACATGGTCGATGAACATACTGATGATAGCCACCAGCTTTAAAAAATTGGTATCCAGGTTCGTATTTAAGAGAGGGTTGTCGGTGACTGTGATGTTTTTCGTATTCATTGTTATGTACCTTTCTTTCTTTATTGATAATGTTGATTTATTATGATGCTGTCAGTATAACTTTTTCCCCGGGAAGTATATAGATGGGGAATTGTCAATTATGGCAGAGATTTTGTAAAGTTTGGCGATGGCGCCGTTTTTACTGCTTCCGAAGCTGTTTTTGTTAAGAAAACGGGCGGTAAACGGCAAAAAATGAAATCCTTGACTACTTTCGGAAGGTGATTTATAATAAAATGAATTATGGGAATGTATCTTCTGGAGGAATACTGATGATAAAAAGCATGACTGGCTTCGGCAGATGTGAGATCAGCGAGGCCGAGCGTAAATTCACTGTGGAAATGAAATCTGTAAACCACAGGTACCTGGATGTGAGTATTAAGATGCCCAAGAAGCTGAATTTTTTTGAGGCGTCGATACGAAGCCTTCTGAAGGAATATATCCAGCGCGGTAAAGTAGATGTATTTATTTCTTATGAAGACTTTACGGAAAATAATGTAACAATTAAGTACAACAAAGATATTGCCGCTGAATATATGGAATATCTGAAACAGATGGCCGCAGAATTTTCTCTGGACAATGATATACGTGTTTCCTCATTATCCAGGTTCCCTGAGGTTTTCTCCATGGAGGAGCAGACCATTGATGAGGAAGGGATCTGGAAGAGCCTGGAAAAAGCGCTCCGCGGAGCCGCCGAAGGACTCGTACAGACAAGACTTGCCGAAGGGGATAACCTGAAAGAGGATCTGATATGCAAGCTGGACGGCATGCTGGAAAGTGTGGCATTCATTGAGGAAAGATCACCTCAGATTATTGCCGAATACAGACAGACACTGCGTGATAAGGTTAAGGAGCTTCTGGAGGATACCCAGGTGGATGAGAACCGCCTGCTTATGGAGGTGACCATCTTTGCCGATAAAGTATGCGTGGATGAAGAACTGGTCCGTTTGCGGAGCCATATTGAAACCACTAGGGAAGCCCTGAAAACAGGGGGAAGCATCGGCAGGAAGCTGGATTTCATTGCCCAGGAAATGAACAGGGAGGCCAATACGATTCTTTCCAAGGCCAACGATCTGGAGACCTCCAACAGGGCTATAGAGCTGAAAACCGATATTGAAAAAGTCAGGGAGCAAATCCAGAATATTGAATAACAGCAAATGGGAGCGAATATGAGTCAGTTTATCCATGTTGGATTTGGCAATATTGTAAATACCGCTAAAATTATCGCGGTGGTCAGCCCGGATTCCGCACCCATTAAGAGAATGGTGCAGACTGCCAGAGAGGCGGGGACGGCCGTGGACGCAACACAGGGACGAAAGACAAAGGCAGTGCTGGTGATGGAAAACGGACAGCTGGTGCTTTCCGCACTTTTGCCGGAAACCATTGCAAACCGTGCACAGGCCGAACGGGAGGATAATGATGAAGCATAGGGGAATCCTGATTGTCGTATCCGGTTTTTCCGGGGCGGGCAAAGGAACTTTGATGAAGGAACTGATAAGCACCTATGATAATTATGCGCTGTCGGTATCAATGACAACAAGAAAGCCCAGGGCGGGAGAAGAAGAAGGTAAGTCCTATTTTTTTGTGGAAAAGGAAGCCTTTGAACAGACGATTGCAGAGGATGGTTTGATTGAGTATGCCTGCTACTGCGGCAATTATTATGGAACGCCCAGGGAATATGTGGAGTCCTGTCTGGACAAGGGACAGGATGTCATTCTGGAAATTGAAATCCAGGGGGCCCTTAAGGTGAAAGAAAAATTTCCGGATGCCCTTCTTCTTTTTATCATGCCTCCCAGCGCGAAGGAACTGCGCAGAAGGCTTGAGGGCAGGGGTACCGAAAGTGACGAAGTCATCTGTCAGCGCATCAGCCGTGCGGCAGAAGAAGCGGAAGGCATTGAAAATTATGAGTATATCATAATCAATGATAAATTGGATGAATGCGTGAAGGAGATGCACAGCATCATAAATGCCGCACGCAGGAGCCCGCAGCGAAATAAAGAATTGATAGCTGGCATGCGTTCCGAACTGGACGCATTAGTGAAAGGAGAATGAAACATGTTACATCCCTCTTATACCGATTTAATGAAAGTAGTGAATAGCGATGTGGAGCCCGGTGAAACCAATATTGTAAACAGCCGTTATTCCATCGTTATGGCCACTTCTAAGAGAGCAAGGCAGATCATCGGAGGCGATGAGCCGCTGGTAAATATGAAAACAGGCATGAAGCCTTTATCTGTTGCGGTGGAAGAACTGAATGAAGGCAAGATTAAGATTCTCGGGGATGAAGAAACAGAAGAGTGAAATGGGGGAAGGGAGAAGAGAAATTGCCGTGTGCGTTTCTCTTTTTTCGTAAAAAAATATGAAGATTTTATTTATTTCCCTGGGCTGCGATAAGAATCTTGTGGACACCGAGATGATGCTGGGAATGCTGGCTGAAAGCGGGCATACTTTTACGGATGATGAATCGGAAGCCGAGGCGGCGGTGGTAAATACCTGCTGTTTTATTGGAGACGCCAAGGAAGAAAGCATTAATACCATCCTGGAGATGGCGGAATTGAAAAAAAGCGGACAGCTGAAGGCGCTGATTGTAGCCGGCTGTCTTGCACAGCGTTATAAAGAAGAAATACAGACAGAAATCCCTGAGGTGGATGAAATCCTGGGAACCATGGCGATTGACAGCGTTGTGGCGGCCATTGAAGAGGTGTGCGGAGGAAAACGGCATAACCACATTACGGATCCGGATGCGGCGCTGGTTTACGGGAAACACCGCAGTGTGACCACAGGCGGCCATTTCGCTTACCTGAAAATCGCTGAGGGCTGTGACAAGCGCTGTACCTACTGCATCATTCCCAAGGTACGGGGAAGCTTCCGGAGCGTTCCCATGGACGTTCTGGTTAAGGAAGCCTCAGAACTGGCGGAAGGCGGCGTGAAAGAGCTGATTCTGGTTGCTCAGGAAACCACGGTTTACGGAAAAGACCTTTATGGTGAAAAGTCACTGCCCCGGCTGCTGCGCGAGCTTTGCAGGATACCCGGGATTGAGTGGATCCGGCTTCTGTACTGTTATCCGGAAGAAATTACGGATGATTTGATTGAAACCATTAAAACAGAACCGAAAATCTGCCATTACCTGGATATGCCCATCCAGCATGCGTCGGATCGGATTCTGCGGCAGATGGGAAGACGCACCAACCAGGCCGAGCTGCGTGAGCGCATCGGAAGGCTGCGGGAGGAAATCCCGGATATCTGTCTTCGCACCACTCTTATCAGCGGGTTCCCCGGAGAATGCCAGGAGGATCATGAGGAATTGTATAATTTCGTGGATGAACTGGAATTTGACAGGTTAGGTGTATTCACCTATTCCCAGGAAGAAGGAACGGCTGCCGCGCAGATGGAAAACCAGGTGCCCCAGGAGATAAAGGAAGAGCGCCAGGCGGAACTGATGGAGCTTCAGCAGGAAATCGCTTTTGAAAAGGCGGAGAACATGAAGGGCAGGTGTCTTCCTGCCATGGTTGAGGGCAAGGTGGACGGGGAGAATGCCTATGTGGCGAGAACCTATAAGGATGCGCCGAATGTGGATGGCCTTTTGTTTATCAATACTTCAAAGGACCTGATGACCGGTGATTTTGTGAATGTGCGTATTACCGGATCTTATGAATATGATTTGATAGGAGAGCTGGAAGATGAATTTACCGAATAAGCTGACAATTGTAAGAATGATAATGATTATACCCTTTGTGGTTTTTATGCTGGTCCCTATAGGAGGCGCCGGCGTGGCGAAATGGATTGCCCTGGCTTTGTTCGTAATAGCCAGCCTGACCGATCTGCTGGATGGCAAGATCGCCAGGAAATATAATCTGGTTACGACCTTCGGGAAATTTATGGATCCCCTGGCGGATAAGCTGCTTGTCTGTGCGGCGCTGATCTGTCTGGTTGAAATGGGAAAGATCCCCGCATGGATTGTAATTATTATTGTGAGCAGGGAGTTTATTATAAGCGGTTTCCGGCTTGTTGCATCGGATAAAGGGGTTGTAATTGCAGCCGGTTACTGGGGCAAATTCAAAACCACCTTCCAGATGGTGATGATTGTGCTGATGATCGCCGATATTCCGGCGCTTTCCCTGGTAACTTCCATTGTGATGTGGGCTGCACTGATACTTACGGTGGTTTCACTGGCAGACTATCTGATTAAGAACAAGGATTGCCTGGCTGATCAGAAGTAAAGAAAAGAGGTTCGGTATGGTAGTTGAATTAATTTCAGTTGGAACAGAGCTTTTGCTGGGGAACATAGTCAATACCAATGCGGCGTTCCTGGCAGAAAAATGTGCGGGGTTGGGCCTGTCGTGTTATTATCAGACCGTTGTGGGAGATAATCGGGAAAGGCTGGCGGGAGTGATGCGCACGGCGTTGGAACGGTCGGATATCCTGATTCTCACCGGAGGCCTTGGGCCTACACAGGACGATTTGACCAAGGAGACCGCAGCGGGGGTATGGAACAGAGAATTGAAAATGGACGGCCATTCCCTGGAGCGGATAGAATCCTTTTTTAAGGAACGCGGTCTGGAAATGACGGAAAATAATAAAAAACAGGCTTTAGTACCGGAAGGAGCCATTGTGGTGGATAATGATAACGGTACGGCTCCCGGCATCATCCTGACGGAAGGGGAAAAGCGGATCATCCTGCTTCCCGGCCCTCCCAATGAATTAAAGCCCATGTTTGAGAACAGTATCGTTCCCTACCTTAACGGACTGGAAAACCCTGAGGAGCCTGGTATCATTTATTCCAAAACAGTAAAAATCTGCGGAATGGGTGAGAGCAAGGTGGAAAGTGAAATCACGGATTTGGAAAGTATGGAAAATCCCACGGTTGCCCCTTATGCCAAAACCGGGGAAGTCCATCTGCGTGTTACGGCCCGCGCCGCTGACGAAAAGGAAGCCAGGAAAAAAGTGAAGCCTGTGGTAAAGGAACTGAAATCCCGTTTCGGAAGCGCTGTTTACACCACGGAGGAAGATGTTACCCTGGAAGGGGCGGTTGTGGATCTGCTTCTTGCGAATGAACTCACGGTTTCTACGATTGAATCCTGTACGGGAGGGATGCTGGCGGCCAGGCTGATCAACATACCGGGGGTTTCCGAAGTATTCAAATCCGGTTATATTACCTATTCCAATAAGGCAAAAAGGAAAATTGCCGGAGTGAAGAAGGGGACCCTGGATAAATACGGAGCCGTCAGCCCGCAGACGGCTAAGGAAATGGCAAGAGGCACCGCGCTTCTCACAAAGGCGGATGTCACCTTTTCCATAACGGGGATTGCCGGTCCCGACGGAGGAAGCCAGGAGAAACCGGTGGGACTGGTTTACATGGGATGCTATGTATGCGGAACCACACAGGTCAAGGAATTCCATTTTAACGGGAACCGGGCCAAGATAAGAGAAACGGCAGTGTCTGCCGCTTTAACAATGATGAGGCAGTGTATTTTGGAATACTACAGTCAGAAGACTTTTGGTAAAAAAGTCTGATTCCGGCCTTGCAAAGAAAGCTTCTGGCATAAATGTTGCCTGAGCATGGAGGAAATATTATGTATGAGGATGAAGAATACGGTTTCTGTCCGGAATGCGGAGCATTAATGAAAAACGGCGTTTGCATCAGCTGTGGATACGACAGAAATAAAAAAGCAACCGATACGGAGAATACTCCGTCAGACCCGGATAAAGAGAGCGATGGCTTTCTTTCGGGAGAAACACCGAACACAGGGACAGAAACAGAGGATACACCGGATATGTCTTCATGGGAAGGGCAGAATACACCGGATGAGCAGCCCTCCCCGGATGCTCAGAATACCTCCGATGCCGTGCCGAAGCCCGCTAACGGGACGCCGGATACAGTTTCCGGCGCACAGAGCGCTTATGGTACGCAGAATGCCCCCTATGGTTCTCAGAATGCTCCTTACGGCGGGCAGAATGCCCCTTATGGTTCCCCAAACGCTTCATACGGAGCGCAGAATACGTCCGGCGGCTCACAGGGCACGCCATATGGGGCACAGAATACCCCATATGGCGCGCAGAACACACCCTATGGACAGAATATGCCTTATGGTTCCCAGAACACTTACGGAGGCCAGAATACCTCTTATGGAGCACAGGGAGCTCCCGGCAGCCCGCAGAATGTTCCGTACGGTCAGAACGTACCTCCCTATGGGGCGCAGAACAATGCCGGCAGCATGCCGGGAGGCCCTCAGAACGGAGCTTATGGCGGTCAGTACGGCCAGGGCTACGGATCGGGGCAGGGCGGATATCAGGGGCAGGTTCCTCCCGGAGGAGTACCTCCCTATGGCAGTCCTTACGGCGCTTATCCCAACGGGCCCCAAAAGAGGAATAACGGAAGAACCCTTGCGGCCGTCATTATTGCCGCCATTGCGATTCTTCTTTGTATTGTGCTTGTGCTCGTGTATGTGATTGTGCGCGGAGCCGTAAAAGAAAGCGGCGGCGGACTCGCCAATTATAAAGGAGTCTTCGGAAGCACAGAAAATTCGGAGCCGGAGAGCGTGCCCGAGGATAACGGCGGTTATAACAACAACAACGGCGGTTACGGCGGATCTGAATCCGAACCGGAAGAGGAAGATTACGTCCCCACCCCCGAAGATGATTATTACGTTACCCTTGCCAATTCCGTGCGGGATGATCTCAGTTACAGCGTGGAATGGGAAGAATATGACTATGTGGATGATGAAACCGGGGCGACCACCCAGGGAAGATATCCTCAGCTGAAGGGCGGAAATATCCCTCATATGGATGAGCTGAATGAGGAAATCAAATATGAGGCAACCTATTACAGCAATCTTTATGGGTATTACAGGGAACAGCAGGAGGAAGATTTGTATTATGCTTCCACCAGCCAGGGCTATGTAACATATATGGATGAGGAAAAGATAAGTATTGTACTCAGGGAATCTTTTGCCATGAATATGGAATCCTACATCTCCCTGTACAGTATAAACATAGATCTGGTGAGCGGTGAGCTCATGGATAATGGAAATATGATCGACTATACGCCCAAGCTTGCCAAGGCGTTTCGTGACCAGGATGCCTACCAGAACGGCACGGCGCAGGCGGTGGATGAGATGACGGATGAACAGCTCCAGGATTTCCTGTCGGATTCCGATACCAATATTATTTTCTATACGCCCGTAGGCCTGGAAATCGGATTTAATTATACAACCAGTTCCAGCAGCGGGTGGGTGACTGTGACAATCAAGGATTACGAACGTTATATGAAAAAAATTTAATGTCTGGCGCATCCCTTCACGGGATGGCCGGGCGGCAGACAGAACGGTTCCGGAGAAGCCTTCCGGGACCGTTCTGTTTTTCCGGGATTTTTACCGAAGAAACATACTTTCCTATGGCATTTGCCGCACCGCTGTGGTACAATCATAAAAGCATATCTTAGCTGAAGGCTGCTCCGTATCAGGGGAGGCCTTGTCTGTAACATCTGCTTTGCATATCAGGCGTTTCGCCCATAATTTCAAAGCAATTATAAAAATAAGGGAGGGATGCCTATGAGGGAGTTTTATCGGACACCGGATTTTATATACTGATTCTAAAGTTGGGAATTGACAAATACGAACAAATGTTTTATGATATGAAAAGAGAACATCTGTTCTGGATAAGAAGGAGAAGACAATGGAAAAAGATGAAAAGTTAAAAGCGCTGGACGCCGCATTATCACAGATTGAGAAACAGTTCGGAAAGGGTGCTGTGATGAAGCTGGGGGATCCTTCCACACAGATGAACGTGGAGACGATACCCACAGGATCCTTAAGCCTTGATATCGCCCTGGGGCTCGGAGGGATTCCCAAGGGAAGAGTTATTGAAATATACGGACCGGAATCCAGTGGTAAGACTACGGTCACTTTACATATGATTGCAGAGGTACAGAAGAGGGGCGGAATTGCCGGATTTATCGATGCCGAGCATGCCCTGGATCCTGTTTATGCCAAGAACATCGGCGTGGATATAGACAACCTCTATATTTCCCAGCCTGACAACGGAGAGCAGGCCCTGGAGATCACAGAGACGATGGTGCGTTCCGGCGCTATTGACATTGTGGTAGTGGACTCCGTGGCGGCGTTGGTGCCCAAGGCCGAAATTGACGGGGATATGGGAGACAGTCATGTGGGCCTTCAGGCCAGACTGATGTCCCAGGCCCTCAGAAAGCTCACTGCTGTAATAAGCAAGTCGAACTGTACTGTTATTTTTATCAATCAGCTGCGTGAAAAGGTGGGAATTATGTTCGGCAATCCGGAAACCACTACCGGCGGCCGTGCACTGAAGTTCTATTCTACCATCCGGCTGGATGTAAGAAGAATTGAATCCCTGAAGCAGGGCGGAGAAGTGGTGGGAAACCGTACCCGTGTCAAGGTGGTTAAGAATAAGATTGCCCCCCCGTTCAAGGAAGCGGAATTTGATATTATGTTCGGTGAGGGAATTTCCAGAGTGGGTGATATCCTGGATTTGGCGACTAATCTGAATATTGTGAATAAGAGCGGCGCCTGGTTTGCCTATGAAGGGAATAAGATCGGCCAGGGAAGGGAAAATGCAAAGACCTTCCTGAAGGATAATCCTGCTGTCTGTGATGAAATCGAGCAGAAGGTACGCGCCCAGTATGAGCTGGACAAAAAGAAAAAAGAGGAAGCTGCCGATAAAAAAGCGGCAGCCGCCAGGGAAGCCGCGGATGCAAAGGCGGCAAAAGAAGGAAAAGAGCCTGTGAAGGCACCTGCAAAAGAGCCGGATAAAGCCTGATGGGCAGAGAAGACAGAATGGTTATTACAAAAACAGAAGCAGTTAATAAAAGTAAATATGCAGTCAGTATTGATGGAGAATTCGCCTTTGTATTATACAAAGGCGAACTTCATAAATATGGAATTGCTGAGAACAGGGAAATTTCCCGGGATATATATGAGGAAATCATGGGGACAGTACTGCCTAAGAGGGCAAAGCTGCGCTGCATGAATCTGCTGAAATCCAGAGAATATACCAGGCAGCAGATGGAAGACAAGCTCCGTCAGGGAAAGTATCCGCCGTCGGTTATCGAGGAAGCCCTCGCTTATGTGGAATCCTTTGGCTATATTGATGATGCTGCATATGCCAGGCATTATGTGTCGGCCTATATGGAGCGCAAAAGCAGGAGAAGCATGGAAGATGAACTGAGACGCAAGGGAGTGGACAGAAGCCTTATTGAAGAAGCCATGCGTACCGTCAAGGAAGAGGATGGCCTTCAGGATGAAGAGGCCATGATTAAAGATTTGCTCAGAAAGAAGCACTATGATGCGGAAAGCGCAGACTTAAAAGAGAAAAGACGGATACAGGCTTTCCTGTACCGTAAAGGTTTTTCACCGGATAAAATAAGAAGAGTTATGAACTGTGAGGATTTCGGAGCGGAAAACTCCTGGGAATAACAGGGAATCTTGTGCAAATGTTATGAAAATTGGTTAGAATATGCTTTTCTACTTGACATAATACCTGTTATTTATTAAAATTGAAGTGTTGTAAAATCGCTTATAAGAATGTTTGGCGTACATACATTCTATAACAGATATTCGCACAATGAAAATTTAATAAGGAGGTGCTCCTGTCTATGCTTAGTTATGTGATAGCAGTAGCGGTTACTTTGGTGATTTCTATCCCGGTTACGTTTGCAGTAACTTCTGCATATAGGAAGAAAGAAACTGAGACCAAAATCGGCAACGCCGAAGACAAAGCAAGAGAGATTATTGATGATGCGGTGAAGACTGCAGAATCCAAAAAGCGAGAAGGACTGCTGGAAGTGAAGGAAGAATCCATTCGTGCCAAAAACGAACTGGATAAGGAGATCAAGGAACGCAGGTCTGAAGTGCAGCGCTACGAAAGAAGAGTGCAGCAGAAGGAAGAAAACGTGGACAAGAAGTCGGATGCCATCGAGAAGAAGGAATCCGTGCTGGCAGCAAGGGAAGAGGAAATAGCGAAGCAGAAGGAAGAAATCGCGAAGCTGAATGAGCAGAGAGTACAGGAACTGGAACGAATCTCAGGTTTAACCTCCGAACAGGCAAAAGATTACTTATTGAAAATTGTTGAAGATGAAGTGAAGCATGAATCGGCCGTGATGATCAAGGATATGGAATGCAGGGCCAAAGAGGAAGCAGACAAAAAGGCCAGGGAATATGTGGTTACAGCTATTCAGAGATGTGCGGCTGACCATGTGTCTGAGGCGACTATTTCCGTTGTACAGCTTCCTAATGATGAGATGAAGGGAAGAATTATCGGACGAGAGGGAAGGAATATCAGAACCCTTGAGACCTTGACCGGCGTGGATTTAATTATCGATGATACCCCGGAAGCAGTAATTTTATCCTCTTTTGATCCGATCAGAAGGGAAGTAGCAAGGATCGCGCTTGAGAAGCTTATAGTTGACGGACGTATCCATCCGGCAAGAATCGAAGAGATGGTGGAAAAAGCGCAAAAAGAAGTCGAAGTGATGATTAAGGAGGAAGGTGAATCCGCAGTACTGGAAGTTGGCGTACACGGTGTTCATCCGGAACTCGTAAAGTTACTGGGCAAATTAAAGTTCAGGACAAGTTATGGACAGAACGCTTTAAAGCATTCAATAGAGGTGGCTCAGCTGTCAGGACTTCTGGCATCAGAGCTTGGTTTAGATGTGAGAATGGCTAAACGTGCCGGCTTGCTCCATGATATTGGAAAAGCCGTGGATCACGAAATGGAAGGTTCTCATATTCAGCTTGGAGTGGAACTTTGTAAAAAGTATAAGGAATCAGCAACGGTTATTAATGCGGTGGAGTCACATCACGGAGATGTGGAGCCTACTACTTTGATCGCGTGTATTGTTCAGGCGGCGGATACTATTTCTGCGGCCAGACCGGGTGCGAGAAGAGAGACTCTGGAAACTTATACAAGCAGATTAACTCAGTTAGAAGACATTGCAAACAATTTCAAAGGTGTGGACAAATCTTTTGCTATTCAGGCAGGTAGAGAGATTCGCGTTATGGTAGTTCCTGAGCAGGTATCAGATGCGGATATGATACTGATGGCACGTGATATTTCCAAAGCGATTGAAGCTGAATTGGAATATCCCGGACAGATTAAGGTCAATGTTATCAGAGAAAGCCGTGTTTCAGATTACGCAAAATAGCAAATGTAAAAGCCTTGCAGGTATTCCTGCAGGGCTTTTAAAAATTTAAGATAGGAGAGAATGAAAATGGCGGATGAGTTTAAACGTTTGGACAGAGAACTGGTATATAAGGGTTCTATCGTTGATTTTTATAAGGATACGGTAAAGGTGCCTAACGGAAACGTGGTAAAGTGGGATTTTATCAAACATCAGGGAGCAGCTGCTGTGGTTCCGGTGATGGAGGACGGGAGAATACTGATGGTGAGGCAGTACAGGAATGCCCTTGACCGGTATACCCTTGAAATACCCGCAGGGGGCCTGAATGGGCCGGAGGAACCTACCATGGAAGCGGCGGCCAGAGAATTGGAGGAGGAAACCGGTTATCATGCGGGAGAAATCAAATGGCTGATCACAATAAGAACCACGGTGGCTTTCTGCAATGAAAAGATTGACATTTATGTGGCAACGGATCTGACACCCGGCAGTCAGCACCTGGATGAAGATGAATATATTAATGTGGAAGCCATGACGGTAGATGAATTATGCGATAAGATTTTTGCAGGTGAAATCGAGGATTCCAAAACGATTTCGGCGATTATGAGTTATCGTGCCAAGTACGGAAGCAAATAAAATTGATAACAGGCTGATCCTTTGCATGCATGTGGATACACAGAGGCGCATATATTGAAAAAAGCAGGCAAAGGGGTTTATGTATGGAAAGAAGCGGCTTAGCCGAGACAAAATTGAATGGACGGATCCTGGCTCTTTTTATAGCCGGTTTTTTAGCAGGACTTGCTCTTATTTATATCGGGCAGGAAAGCTTTGTGGGAAATGCGGATTTTCTGGACAGTTACAGTGTGGGAAGAATGGGAGTGCTGGATATAGATAACTCCATGCTGTTTTTTTACAGTTTAAAGGAACGGTTTTCACCGGCTGTGCTGTTGATTGCACTGACCATAGCGGGAGTGGGAAGTATTGCGGTAAGTATTTATCTGGTATGGGCCGGGTTTTGTGCGGGCACAATCCTGTCGGTATTATCGATTCGCTATGGCATAAGAGGAATATTGATTTTTATGGGAGGCATTTTCCCCCAGATACTTCTTCTGGCGCCGGCATACCTCCTTCTTTTCCGATGGTGCCAGGGCTTCCAGGAGCGTATCCGCAGCACCCGTTATAACAGCGCCGGTACCGGAAAATACGGAAGCTTGACAGCCTTCCGGGCAGGCACTCTTATTTTTATATTAGGAATGCTCCTTGCAGGATGCCTTGTTGAAAGCTATGTTAATCCGGTATTCCTGCAAAGAATTTTCCACTTTTTTTAGAAAAGTCTTACCATATATTGCGATGACAAAATATCGATCACCGATATCTAGTACTTAAGGCAAAATGAACAGGAAAATCCCGTAAAATCGGGGAAAATGCGCATTGCTTTTCTGCGAAAAACTGATTATAATATTTTTTAAATATTTAATTGGTTTACATAAACGATTATCGGGAAGGCAATGGGGCATGGAAAACGAGATACGGGATTTTATATTATATCTGCATGAAGAGAAAAAAACTTCAGTGAATACGGAGCTTTCTTATAAAAGAGATCTGCAGAAGCTGCAGTCTTTTCTCAGCGGACAGGGGATCGAGGACGTTGGGCGTATAACGGAGACTTCCCTGAATTCCTACGTGCTGTATCTTGAGAAAAACCAGTTTGCACCGGCTACTGTTTCCCGTCATATTGCGGCTGTGAAGGCCTTTTTTCATTTTATGCTTAAAAAGGGGATGGTTTCTGAGGATGTGACCGAGCGTTTAAAGGCCCCTAAAATCGAAAAAAAGGCGCCGGAGGTGCTTACTGTGGAAGAAGCGGCCAGGCTTCTGGAACAGCCCGGTAAAGACGCTCCCAAGGATATCAGGGATAAGGCCATGCTGGAGCTGCTGTATGCTACAGGAATCCGTGTTTCAGAGCTGATTTCCCTGAAGCTGTCCGATCTGAATCTGCGTCTGGGATATATTATCTGCAGAGACGGTATGAAGGAAAGAGCGGTACCCTTCGGCAATAAAGCGAAAGAAGCGCTGACTCTGTATCTTAAAGAAGCGAGAGAACAGCTTACAAAAGGAAATGAGGGAGATACCCTGTTTGTGAATTGCTCGGGAAAACCCATGAGCCGTCAGGGCTTCTGGAAGCTGATTAAGATTTATGCACGGAAGGCGGGGATTGAAGCGGATATTACGCCTCATACGCTCCGGCATTCCTTTGCCGCACATCTGGTGGAAAACGGTGCCGATCTCCATAGTGTACAGGAGATGATGGGACATTCTGATATTTCCTCCACACAGGTATATGCCAACAGGAACGGAAACCAGTTAAGGAATGTGTATCAGAGGACTCATCCCAGAAGCCGGTAAGGTAGAAGATCCGGAATCCTTTTTAAATTCCCTTTTGTGTTAAGAAAATGCTAAATATGGCCGGAAAGGCACTTTTATCTGTTTATTAATGTTTACATGTGTTATAATAAACAGATAATGAGTGTATTTTGTAACTTGAATGAAGTGATGTATCAGCTAATGGCAAAGCAGAAAGGCGGAATATATTTGAAGGTTTTTCGTAAAAATCTACAGGAAAAATTAAAGGAAACAGTAAAGGCCGTATTGCCTGTAATCGCTATCGTATTGCTTTTATGCTTTACAATAGCTCCGGTATCCCCGGGAATATTGATGGCTTTCCTCATTGGAGCAGTGCTGCTCACGGCGGGAATGGTATTTTTCTCTTTGGGAGTGGACATGGCCATGACACATATGGGGGAACGGGTGGGAACCTGTATGACACAATCGAAGAAGCTTTGGGTAGTTATTCCCATGAGTTTTATTCTTGGATTCATTATTACCATATCGGAGCCTGATCTTCAGGTCCTGGCTGAACAGGTGCCTTCCATACCCAATATGGTGCTGATTTTGTCGGTGGCCTGCGGTGTGGGTGTTTTTCTGGTAGTAGCGCTTCTGCGTATGCTTTTCAGCATAGCGTTGCCTCCATTGCTTATATTCTTTTATGGACTGATATTTATTCTCACTTTTTTCGTTCCTAAGGATTTCCTAACAATTGCCTTCGATGCGGGAGGTGTAACGACAGGTCCTATGACGGTGCCTTTTATTATGGCAATGGGTATCGGTATATCTTCCATCAGAAGTGACCGGCATGCTTCGGATGACAGCTTTGGCCTGGTCGCTCTTTGTTCCATAGGCCCCATCCTGGCGGTAATGTTGCTGGGTATGATATATCGTCCGTCAGGCGGCGATTATATCCCTGTGGAAATACCCGAAATATCGGATTCTGTGGAGCTGTGGAGGTATTTTCAGCATGGCTTTCCGGACTATCTGAAAGAGATGGCAATTTCTCTGCTGCCCATAGTTTTCTTCTTTTTCCTGTTTCAGATAATATTTAAACTGGTACCGGCAAAAGGCCTGATAAAGATAGGCGTTGGCCTTGTCTATACATATGTCGGCCTTGTCCTGTTCCTTACGGGGGTAAATGTTGGCTTTATGCCTGCCGGCAATTATTTGGGAAGAGTTATTGCAGGGCTTCCGTATCGGTGGATTATTGTTCCCATAGGAATGCTTATCGGATATTTCATTGTCCGGGCGGAGCCGGCGGTCTTTGTTTTGACCAAACAGGTGGAAGAGATAACGGACGGTGCTATTTCTTCAGGAGCCATGGGACTGAGCTTGTCGGTAGGTGTGTCGGTTTCTCTGGGGCTGGCGATGATCCGGGTTCTCACAGGCATATCGCTCCTCTGGTTTATTGTTCCCGGTTATCTGATAGCGCTTGTCCTTTCCTTCTTTGTTCCTAAAATATTTACGGCCATCGCCTTTGACTCCGGCGGAGTGGCATCCGGGCCGATGACGGCTACCTTTCTTCTTCCCTTTGCCATGGGCGCCTGCCTGTCGGTGGGAGGGAATATTATTGCGGATGCATTCGGCGTTGTGGCTATGGTGGCTATGACTCCCCTTATAACCATTCAGATACTCGGACTGGTTTTCCAGCTGCGTGCACGGAAAGCGGAGAGCGAGGAAGCCAAGCTTGCTGCGGTTCCTGCTGAAGAAGCGGTATGGGGAGATTATGACATCATAGATTTGTAGGAGAAAAGTATATGAGTAAAGTATATTGGATGGTGACCATCACCGGACGTGATCAGGGGGAACGGTTCTCTTCCATGCATAAGTCGGAAAAGATTCCTGTCATTCTGGTTGCTCTGGGAAAAGGGACTGCAAGCAGTGAAGTGCTTGATTGTCTGGGCCTGGAGGAAAGTGATAAAATTGTGCTTTTTACCGCGGTGACCGGAGATGTCTGGAAACATGTAAAAAAAGGCATGGAAACGAAGCTGAATATAGATGTTCCGGGTACGGGTATATCATTTATTGTACCGGTGAGCAGCATGGGAGGGCAGAAGTCACTCCGGTTTCTGCTGGCGGGACAGGAATTTGAAAAAGAGGAGGAAGCAGTATTGAAGGATACGGAATATGAACTTGTTATAGTGGTTTCCGACTTTGGATATACGAATATGGTTATGGATGCCGCAAGGGAAGCAGGAGCAGGAGGCGGTACCGTAATCCATGCAAAGGGCACGGGAATGGAAAAAGCGGAAAAATTCCTGGGAGTTTCCCTGGCGTCGGAAAAGGAAATTACCTTTATTGTAGCCAGGACCGAGAAAAAGAAGGATATCATGAAAGCGGTAATGGAAAAGGCGGGTATGGAAAGTAAGGCAAAATCCATTGTATTTTCTCTGCCGGTAGCGGATACGGCAGGCCTGCGCCTTACCGGGGACTGGGAAGGATAATCATAATCGAAAGCAAAAAAACAGCTGTCGCAGTCGGACAGCTGTTTTTTTGAACAAAAGATAACACGAAAAACGCGGCATCCCTTGTTTATTCATATTCAGCAATATCATAAATCAGCTGTTCCGAGGCCTCCCAGGACAGACAGGGATCGGTAATGGATTTGCCATAAACACCGCCGCCTACTTTCTGGCAGCCTTCTTCGATATAGCTTTCCACCATAACGCCTTTGACAAGGGAATGGATATCTTTATTCAGCTTGCGGCTGTGCATGACTTCCTTGACGATGCGGATCTGCTGTTCCTGCTTTTTGTCGGAATTACTGTGGTTTGCATCAATGATGCAGGCCGGATTTTTCAAATCCCGTTCATTATAAAGAGTGAGAAGTGTGTTCAAATCCTCATAGTGGTAGTTGGGGATGTTGCGTCCGTGTTTGTTGGTAGCGCCGCGCAGGACGGTATGTGCAAGCTCATTGCCGGTGGTATTGACTTCCCAGCCCCGGTAAATAAAGGAATGGGCATGCTGGGCGGCATATACGGAATTCAGCATTACGGAAAAATCACCGCTGGTGGGATTCTTCATTCCTGCAGGGACATCAAAACCGCTCACGGTAAGACGGTGCTGCTGATCCTCTACGGAACGGGCACCGATAGCTACATAAGAGAGGATGTCCGACAAATAACGCCAGTTTTCAGGATAAAGCATTTCATCCGCTGCCGTAAGACCGGATTCTTCGATAGCCCGTATATGCATTTTACGCATGGCTATCAGTCCCTGAAGAAAATCAGGCTTTTTTTCCGGATCCGGCTGATGTACGATACCTTTATAGCCTTCCCCTGTTGTGCGGGGCTTGTTTGTATAAATTCTGGGGATTAGGATCAGCTTGTCCTTGACAGCTTCATTAATCCGGGCAAGCCTGGAGATATAATCACATACGGCGTCCTCATTATCTGCGGAGCAGGGCCCGATAATAACAAGGAATTTATTGCTCTTTCCTGTGATTACATCGCGGATTTCCTGATCTCTTTCTTCCTTCAGGCGGACGAGCTTTTCCGGCATGGGATATTCCTTCCGGATTTCATCCGGGGTGGGTAATTTTCTTATGAATTCGAAACTCATGGCGCATTTTCTCCTGTCTGTAAAATAAAAACCGGGCAGGCCGGTAATAAACCTGCCGGACAGCTTTCGGTAGGTACAGCCCGTACGGTAGTCCCGTTAGAGCTGTCCGCGTACATTATAATATAGAAAAACGTAAAGTGCAAGCGCAGGAACGGATCCCGCGCAGGGTTTACGGACCCGCCGGGAGGGGAATCCGCTCCGGAAAGGCAGAGAGGATGGCGGCAGCCGCGAGGCGCAGGGCCGGCGTGAACGGGGACAATTATCAGGGCAGAAGGTACTGACGGAGCGGGACAAGGCAGCAGACAGTAGTATAAAGCTGGCTTAACAGCATGCCTGCCAGATATCCCTTGATACCGTATAAGGGGATCGCCTGGAAGACGAAAACAAGGCGCAGCATCAGACCGGTCAGACTTAAGAAAAAAGAATAGCTGGTTTTTCCCAGACCGTGGAGAATGCTGGTCAGCGTGGTGTTCAGATAAAGAAAGGGACACATAAAGCTGAGTATGATGATAAAATGGCCGGCCATTTCGCTGTTATAAAGCATAATGCCCACAGTTTTTCCCAATACTAAAAAACCGACACAGCAGACGCAGCCAAGAAGCAGGCAGTAGCCCAGGCATTTGCGTACGGCCCTCCTTATGGCGTTCTGGTTATTGACCGCATCCGCTTCGGAAATGGCGGGCATGAGGAGGACGGAAACCGAATTTGTCAGGGTGCCCGGAAAATAAATGAGAGGCAGCGCCATTCCGGTAAGTACGCCGTAAACGCTCAGTGAATCGCTGACAGAGTGACCGTAAACCTGAAGCTTGGCGGGAATACAGGCGGCCTCGATGGCCTGCAGCAGATTCAGGCAAAGCCGGTTGGCGCTTAACGGTGCGGCAAAACCGATGATCTGTCGGCTCAATCTTCCATATACCCGTATCAGCCCGGTTTTGCTGGCTCCGGCGGCCTTGCGGTACAGCGTGCCGGAAGGGAGACGTCCGGCGGGATAAGCCTTTTTGATAAAATGCAGGTAAGCAGCGGGAAGGGCGAGAAGCATAGATGAAAGCTCTCCGATAGCAAGGCCTGCGGCAGCAACGGTTATAGTAGGCTCTTTTCCCTGCTGCAGGCACCAGGAAGCGATCAGGTACACACTTCCCACTCTGAAAATTTGTTCAGTCAGCTGAGTGGCTGCAGGAACCGCAGTTTTCCTGATTCCGTAAAAATAGCCGTTGACACAGGAATGGACGGAAGCAAAGGGAAAGGACAGGGCGGCTATCCGCAAAAGGGGAGCACAGCGCGGCTCAAACAGAAGATAAGCGGCGATAAAGTCGGAAAAATGGTATACGCCGAACAAACAGCCCAAAGATAAAATAAGGGAGAATGCAAAACCCACTAGCAAAATGCGCAAAGATGCTTTATAATCATGAGTGGCTGTTTCTCCTGCCACGAATTTGGAGATGGCATTCTGCAGTCCGGCTGCGGAAAGGGAGAAGACAAGAGCCATGACCGGTCCGATCAGCTGGTAAATTCCCATATTTTCTTCGCCGAACAGCCGCGAAAGAAAAATACGGTAGAAGAAACCGATAAGGCGGCTGCCAAGACCTGTTATTGTTAGGATGATCGTTCCGGTGATCAGGGTATTTTTTTTGATGCGCATGCTGCTCCAATCTGTAGCAATAGCTCTTTTGGTAAATATATGCAGGAGAGCCTGTTGACAGAACGCAGGTGCGGTGTTATATTAACCATAGAAAACGAAGTGGTTTACTAGGAATTAAGGTTCCCGGGAGCTGCAGAAATATAGAAAAAGCATGAAAACATGCAGTCAGGAGAGTTTTATATGAGTCGGATAATTTATTTGGATAATGCGGCAACCACGAAAACCGCACCTGAAGTAGTGCAGGCTATGCTTCCTTACTTCACGGAGAATTATGGGAATCCCAGCAGCATTTATTCCCTCGGGACAGAAAGCAAGAAGGCGATCAGCCAGGTGAGGGAGACCATAGCCGGGACTCTGGGAGCTGCAAATAATGAAATTTATTTTACCGCAGGCGGCTCAGAAGCGGATAACTGGGCGCTGAAGGCTGTGGCAGAGGCCTATGCATCCAAGGGAAAGCATATTATCACATCTAAGATTGAACATCATGCGGTATTGCATACCTGTGAATATCTTGAAAAAAATGGCTGCGAAATCACCTACGTAAATGTGGACGAAAATGGTATAGTTAAGCTGGACGAGCTTGAGAAAGCTATCCGTCCGGATACCATTCTGATTTCCATAATGTATGCCAACAATGAGATAGGAACGATCCAGCCGATTAAGGAAATCGGGGAAATTGCCAGAAAGCATAATGTCCTTTTCCATACGGATGCGGTACAGGCCTACGGACAGCTTCCGATTAACGTGGATGAATGCAGCATCGACATGCTCAGTGCCAGCGGGCATAAGCTGAATGGGCCGAAGGGGATCGGTTTCCTCTATATCCGGAAGGGGATCAAAATCCGTTCCTTCATCCATGGAGGACAGCAGGAAAGAGGCAGAAGGGCCGGTACGGAAAACGTGCCCGGCATTGTGGGCCTTGGAGCGGCTGTGGAAAGAGCCTTTTCCATGATGGAAGAAAAGACCGTAAAAGAGCGGGAGCTGCAGGATTATCTCATCGGCCGTATTGAATCGGAAATTCCTTATTGCCGTCTGAATGGCGACCGGGAAAAAAGGCTGCCTAATAACGTGAATTTCAGTTTCCGTTTTGTTGAGGGAGAGTCCCTGCTGATAATGCTGGATATGAAAGGAATATGTGCTTCCAGCGGTTCCGCATGTACCTCAGGATCTTTGGATCCTTCCCATGTGCTTCTTGCCATAGGGCTGCCCCATGAGATTGCCCATGGATCCCTGCGTATGTCCCTGAATGAGGAAAATACAAAGGAAGAACTGGATTTTACAGTGGAAGCAATTAAGGAAATTGTGACAAAGCTGCGGGATATGTCCCCTCTTTACGAAGATTTTGTTAAAAAAAATAAGAATAATTAACAAAAGCGACTGCCGGCTGCAGTTATTATAGAAAGGAAAAATTATGTACAGCGAAAAAGTAATGGATCATTTTGAACATCCCCGCAACGTAGGGGAAATAGAGAACGCGAGCGGCGTGGGCACCGTGGGAAATGCCAAATGCGGCGATATTATGAGAATATACCTGGATATTGACGATGACGGCATCATCCGGGATGTAAAGTTTAAAACCTTTGGCTGCGGAGCCGCAGTTGCCACCAGCAGCATGGCTACAGAGCTGGTGAAGGGCAAGAGTGTAAGAGAAGCCATGGAGGTGACCAACAAAGCGGTTATGGAAGCTCTGGACGGCCTTCCGCCGGTTAAAGTGCATTGTTCCCTTCTGGCAGAAGAAGCTATTCATGCCGCATTATGGGATTATGCACAGAAGAACGGCATTACCATTGATGGGCTGGATAAACCCAAGTCAGATATTCATGAAGGTGAAGAAGAAGCAGAGGAAGAATACTAAAATATGGGCAAAAAAGTTGTAGTGGGCATGTCCGGGGGAGTTGACTCCTCTGTGGCAGCCCTTTTGCTGAAAAAACAAGGATATGACGTTATCGGCGTTACCATGCAGATTTGGCAGGATGAAGCGGAAGAGATCAAGGAAGAAAACGGTGGCTGCTGCGGGCTCAGTGCGGTGGATGACGCAAGAAGAGTGGCGCAGCGGCTGGATATCCCTTATTATGTAATGAATTTCAAAAAAGAATTTCAGGAAAATGTTATCGATTATTTTGTCGAAGAATATAGTAAGGGAAGAACGCCGAACCCGTGTATCGCCTGCAACAGGTATGTGAAATGGGAATCACTTCTTACCAAAAGCCTGGGCCTGGGAGCAGAATATATTGCGACCGGACATTATGCCAGGATTGAGCAGCTGCCAAACGGAAGGTTTGCAATTCGTAATTCCGTGACTGCAGCCAAAGATCAGACCTATGCCCTTTACAACCTGACCCAGAGCCAGCTGGCCCATACCCTGATGCCTGTGGGAGCCTATCCGAAGGATGAGATCCGTCAGATGGCGGAGGAAGCAGGCCTTCCTGTAGCCCATAAAAAGGACAGTCAGGAAATCTGTTTCATACCGGATCATGATTATGCCGCGTTTATCGAGAGAGAAAGCGGGAAAACGGTACCCGGCCCGGGAAATTTTGTTTCAGCTGATGGGAAAATCCTGGGTAAGCATAAGGGCATTACCCACTATACGGTGGGACAGAGGAAGGGGCTGAATCTTTCCTTGGGGCATCCGGTTTTCGTGACCGGGATCCGTCCGGAAACCAACGAAGTGGTGATCGGGGAAAACGAGGATGTGTTTACCGGCACCCTGACATGCAGCCGGCTTAATTTTATGTCGGTTCCCGATTTGACAGAACCCATGAGAGTGAAGGCAAAAATCCGTTACGCCCATCAGGGCGCTTTCTGTCTGATTGAAAAGATCGGGGAGGACAGAGTGAAATGTACCTTTGAGGAGCCGGTAAGGGCGGTTACTCCGGGACAGGCCGCAGTATTTTACGATGGGGAATACGTTCTCGGCGGAGGAACAATAGAATAAGAACATAAGCAGGAAAAGAGGCCGATGGTACCTCTTTTCTTTTTTTGCATAATTATAAAGAAAGATAAATAAAGGAAACAAGAAATTGGATACTAATTTTAATCAGTTTTTCGGAATGAGGCAGCGTCCTGTCTTTATGTCGTTTACCGGTGTGATCACCCATATGGAAGTGGCAGGAGGTAACATGGGAAACTACGACGCCTGCGCCCAGATGCTTACCGTGGAAAATGAAGCGGGGAATACCGTGAATTTCCTTTTCAATCCGGATACCTTTGTGGTGGATTATGCCACTTTGTATGAGACTATGCCGGTAACCGTGTTTTATAACGGAAATGCAGCGGCTCCTTTGATTTACCCTCCCCAGTATGTGGCCGCTGTGATCGCGCCTCAGCAGGAGGGGCAGATGGTGTTTGTGGGATATTTTAACAACCTTCTCATGAGCAGTGATCAGAGCCTGAAGCTGAACCTGGCTCCTACCACCCAGGTAATGACGACAAATAACCAGACTTATATGGGCAATCCCGGAAACCATACGCTGGTGGTGCTTTACAGCCAGACAACCAGGAGTATTCCGGCACAGACTACGCCTGAGAAAATTATTGTGCTTTGCGGGCAGTAGGAACGTAAGGGCAGATAGTGTGTGGGCCCAGTGCCCCTTGTCTTCCGCCAGCCCTTCCCTTTTGCCCTGCCGCTGCGGATTGTCTTCCCGGTGGGTTTGTGTACCCTGCGCAGGCACGCTTTCGCTCTGCTGAAAACGCAGCGGTACTAAGATTGCAGAGGACGCAATCTAAGGACCGGCGTTTTTAGAAGGCCTTTGCAGGGGATAGGATCCGATCCGGAGGAGGAAGTATCTGGCGGGGTGGCACGGAAAAACGGCGGGCGGGGAGGGCAGGGCTATGAAGCGGAAGGCTGAGCTGCGGCATAAAAGGATGACGTAATATAAAAGGATGATTGCAAACATGTTCGGATACGGATATAATAAGTTTCGGTAAACCATCAGTATCGCGATGGAACGCAGGACAGCTGACGGAATGCAAAACTTTTACATAAATCAGGAGGTTCGGACTAATGAAAAGAAAAGCTCTTAAGGCGGCGATTCCTTATACCCTGCCTGTTATGATGGGATATCTTTTTCTGGGTATGGCTTTTGGTATTCTTCTCACCAGTAAGGGGATTTTTTATGGATGGGCGTTGTTCATGAGCCTGTTTGTATACGCCGGTTCCATGCAGTTTGTAGCGATTGAACTGCTTCTCACCCCTTTTGCCCCGCTGTCTGCGGCTCTGGTAACTCTTATGGTGAATGCCCGGCATCTTTTTTATGGGCTCTCCATGCTGGAACCCTTTAAAATTATGGGAAAGCTTAAGCCTTATATGATATTCTCCTTAAGCGATGAAACCTATTCCCTGGAATGTTCGGCAAAACCGCCGGAAGGCGTTGAACGGAAATATTTTCTTTTCTTTATAGCTCTTCTCGATCAAAGCTACTGGGTGATTGGCACCCTGGCAGGTGTTCTGGCGGGAAATATTTTTCCCCTGGATTCCACGGGAATTGATTTCGCCATGACGGCTCTGTTTCTGGTTATTTTCCTGGAGCAATGGGAAAGTACCTCCAACCATATCCCGGCGCTTGCAGGGCTGGTTATTACGTTCCTGTGCCTGATTACGGCAGGCCATGATAATTTCCTTCTTTTTTCCATGGCCGGTATTCTTGTATTCCTTATACTTTTCAGAAAACAATGCACAAAAGAGAGGTCCCTATGACAAGCTTACAAATACTAATCACACTTTTGGTTATCGCTCTCGTTACCATCCTGACCCGGGCGCTCCCCTTTCTGTTCTTTCCGGCGGGGAAAAAGACTCCGGAAATTATTAATTACCTGGGCACGGTTCTGCCTTTTGCAGCCATGTCCATGCTGGTAGTCTATTGCTTCAAATCCGTTTCCATCCTGAAGGGTTCCCATGGAATCCCTGAGCTTCTCGCGGCGGCATTCGTTCTCTGCGTACATAAGTGGAAGCATAATATGCTGCTGAGCATCGGCGGAGGGACTGTTTTGTATATGTTTCTTGTACAGGTGATTTTCAAATAGGCAGTCTGTCCGGATACCACTTGCCGGAAAGAACTCTTTCACAAAAATATCCGCAGTCCCCATCAACAGGGAGCTGCGGATATTCAGCTGTTCTTTTATTTTTCCCACCAGGCTGCTGTAAAACCGGCTTATTAATAGTTCTCAGCTTTCACCTGGAAGTATGCCTGGGGATGTGCGCATACAGGGCAGACTTCAGGTGCTTTCTTGCCTATGCAGATATGTCCGCAGTTGGAACACTGCCAAACCACATCGCCGTCCTTGGAGAATACCATATCTCCTTCCACATTTGCAAGAAGCTTTCTGTATCTATCCTCATGCTCTTTTTCAACCTTGGCAACGCCTTCGAATAATCTGGCGATCTCAGTAAAGCCTTCTTCTTTGGCTTCCTTGGCGAAATTAGCGTACATATCCGTCCATTCATAATTCTCGCCTTCCGCTGCAGCCAGCAGACATTCTGCGGTGGAACCGATACCGTCATTCAGAAGCTTGAACCACATTTTTGCATGCTCTTTCTCATTGTTTGCCGTTTCCTCAAAAATATTGGCAATCTGCACATAGCCGTCTTTCCTGGCTTTGGATGCAAAGTATGTATACTTATTCCTCGCCATTGATTCTCCTGCAAATGCGGTCTCCAGATTCTTTTCTGTTTTAGATCCTTTTAAATCAGCCATAACATATTCTCCTTTTCTTTTGATAAAATTTTTTGTCCGTAACTGCCAGATACCTTTATTTTACTCCTAAATCAGCGCTTCTGTCCACATAAAAAGTATGCAGCATCTGCTCTGCAAGATGGCTCAGGGGCCTTCCGTAGAACTCCTCGTACAGCCTTATAAGCTCTTCGTTCTGATGGCTGCAGCGTATCTTCATCTGCCGGTCTCTCTCGTAAAGGCTTTGGATACGGGCCTTTATCAGGGTATCTCCCTTCCATTCCGTATCCTTAGGCTGGCCTCCGCCCCCAATACAGCCTCCGGGGCAGGTCATCACTTCCACGAAATGATACTGTTTCTCTCCATTTTTGATCTTTTCCAGCAGGCGGCCCGCATTTGCGGTTCCATAAACCACCGCCAGCTTAAGAATCACATCGTCATTGATATAGACAAAGGCTTCCTTTACTCCGTCAAGCCCTCTCACGGACTGCAGCTCATACAGCAGGGGCGGGGCTTCTTCTCCGGTAACCATATGGTACGCTGTCCGTACCGCGGCTTCCATAACCCCTCCGGTATTTCCGAAAATCACACCGGCGCCGGAGCCTTCTCCCATCAGGTCGTCGTAATCCTCGTCCGCCAGCCCCGCGAAGTCGATTCCCTCTTCCCTCGCCCATTTGGCCAGCTCTCTTGTAGTGATGCAGTAATCCATATCCCGCATCCCTTCTATTCCCAGATATCGCCCTGCGGCATTCATCTCTTCCCTGCGGATTTCGAATTTCTTAGCCGTGCATGGAGTGAGCGCCACATTTACGATACGTTTGGGATCAATCCCCATTTTCTTTGCAAAATAAGTCTTTATGGTAGGCCCCTGCATCCCGATAGGGCTCTTGGCGGATGATACATTATCTCTCATTTCAGGATAATAGGTCTCCACGTATTTCACCCAGGCGGGACAGCAGCTGGTAAACTGAGGAAGAGGCGCGGTTCCTTTGGTCAGCCGTTCCACCAGTTCGCCGGCTTCCTCCATAATCGTCATATCTGCCGCAAAATTGGTATCCAGAACGTAATCGGCACCCAGCTTTCTCAGCAGCGCCACCATCTTACCCTGGACAAAGCTTCCGTCCGCCATCCCGAATTCCTCTCCCAGCGCCGCACGGACGGAGGGGGAAGTACTGAAAATAACAATGCGGTCCGGATTGGCCGCAGCCTTCCTGACACGTTCATATTCATATCTTTCTGTAATGCTTCCGGCAGGACAGACATTGGCACACTGTCCGCAATGGATACAAATAGCATTATCCCCCGTAAGGCTCAGGTCATAGCGTCCCGCTACCCCGATGCTTTCCGTACATACCTTTTTACATTGGCCGCATTTGATGCACTTGGCCTCATCCCTGCATATAGACGGATTATCCGGTTCTATGGGAACCCTGATGTCCGTAAAATTATGCTTGCTCATCCTGTGTCCTTTCTACTATAAAGCCTTTTCCAGTTCCTGATCCTTACCCGCCGGCCAGGTAATTCACAGGTCATTTCCTTTGATGTTTCCAGTATATCCCTTCTTTTTCTGATTGTCAATAACAATAATAGAAATAATTACTATTTTTATTATAAAGTTTTAAGCAAGGTATAAACGATACCATATATGGAATTATGTCAAAAAAAATTATAATTGTTCTCTCCCTTGTCTCTTATCCCACGGACCCGTTATTATAGCTTTACAGGACTGCCGTAATCCTTCCGGGGATTCCGGAATAATCATTAACGTCACAGGTAACTGTTCTTATCCCTTTTCCTCCATGGCCTCAGGCATAGCAGGAAAGAACCCCACTGCAAAAAAATTACAGGATAGAAAATATGGATATCTTAAAAAGCAACAAAAGAACGATACTTCTTCTGAGCGCCGTCATACTGGCAAATACAGGCCTGCAGATTCTGGTACCCAGGTTTCTGAGCGCTTTTATCGACAGGGCGGAAACCAATGCGCCCATGACAGCCATAGCCCTGATCATCACAGGCTATCTGTTTACGGTAGCCGCCCAGAAAGGTGCCGGCCTCTGTGAAGAATTTATCTCCTGCAGGCTCGGCGGAAAAATTACCAATCGGATAAGGCACCAGATGCTGGAACATTTCATTAATCTACCCATGAATAAGCATGATACCTTCAGCAGCGGTGAAATCATGACGCGGCTGGACGAGGATGTGGAAGGTGTATACGAATATTATCAGATATTATTCCTTCGGATCGGAACCAGCGTCCTTCTTCTCGTCGGGGTCATTCTTTCCGTCGCCATGAAAAACCGTCTGACAGCCATCTTAATGCTCGCAGTAAGCCTGTTCAGCATATGGATTTACAAAGTCATTTCCGATTTCGGCACCAAATGCTATCTGAAAAGCAGCCAGGCCGCCGCCGTCTTTAACGGCATCCTGAAGGATAAGCTGGACAATCTTGTGGAAATCCATCTGGCAGGCGCAGAAAGACATGCGCTGGTTTCCCTGAAAAAAGCCATGCATGAAAAATTCCGGGAATCCCTTCCCGCCGGCCAGATGTACGGCAGGCTCTGGAGGGCATCCACAGTGATGGAAGTGATCAGCGTGGGAGGCACCCTGCTCATAGCCTCCTTGTTATGGGACAAAGGAATGATTTCCCTGGGTACCGCCTATCTGTTCTATAATTATGTAGATTTAATTTATGCTCCCCTTCAGTCCTTCCGCAATCATCTGGGAGGCCTGCAGAATGCTTCCGCCAGAAAAAAGCGTGTGGAAGCCTTTCTGAAGGAACCTGCCGAAGACAGCATCCCGGAAGAATACAACGGTTACACTGCTCCCTCTGCACAGGATGTCCCTTATCCTGCACAGGGTGAAAATACTTCCGCGGCTTCCCTGAAGGATTTCTCTTCCCTTGAAGTAAGAAACCTTCATTTCAGTTACCAGGAGGGAACGGAAATCCTCCGGGGAATCAGTTTTACCATACATAAAGGGGATCTCATCGGAATCATGGGGGAAACCGGATGCGGCAAAACCACGCTGGTGAAGCTCCTGGCAAGGCTTTACAGCTGTCCGGCCGGCAGTATCTTCATAAACGGCCTGGAGCTTGACAGCTACAGTCTGAAAGAGCTGAGGGAAGAGATTCTTTACTGTCCCCAGAAGCCCCAGCTTCTGCACGCATCCTTACGTGATAATATCACTCTATTCGATCCTGATATCAGGGATGAGGATATTTATAAAGCCATAAACGCCCTGGGGCTGGATCACTGGCTGGAAGGCTTTGAAAGGGGCCTGAATACCTCTTTTTCTTCAGCAGAAGGCAGTATATCTGCCGGTGAGGCCCAGTTTGTAAGCATCATCCGTCTTTTTCTCCGTCATCCCCAGGTTATCATTCTGGATGAAATCACCTCCAGCCTGGATAAAAAGAAGGAAAAGGAGCTGATGAACGCCATAAAACGGCTGAGCGGTGAAAGGACTGTCCTCATGATCGCCCATCATCCGGAGGCACTGCGAATGGTGAATAAAATTCTTGTGCTGGACGGCGGCTTCCTTGTGGAAGAGGGCGAAACGCACCGCCTTATGAACAATCCCGGTTCCCTCTACTATAAAGCGCTTACGGCAGGGGATGAGAAAGGAGGAATTTCTTTATGAATAAAAACAGTTACAGGGACTTCTTCCTGAGAACCATTAAGATACGGCCTTGGCTCACCCTGTTCAGCATCTTTCTCAATATATACATTTTCTGTTATGCCGCCGTGAACATCAGCTGCTTACGCTGGATTCTGAACAGTCTGCAGGAAAATATCCGGGGACAGGGGATCCTGTCTGTGATCTGGCCCTGCTTCCTGATCATGGCTGTAAACGGAGTCTTACGCTGCCTGTGCATCAAAGGCTCTGCCTATACGGATGTCCTTCGGAGCTATTATTATCAGGACAGCCTCCGCCTGCAGTTTTTCAAAGGACTCCTGAAAAACGATTATATTAAGGAAAAAGCCGTCAATTCCGGAAAGGTCTTCGAGCGGTTGGACGACGATGTACCTGCCGCCACATTCCCCGTGGAACTCCTGACGGAAGTGACCGGATATGTGGTTTATACTCTGGCCGCCATCGGTTCCCTTCTGCTTGTTAACTGGAAAATAACCCTTTTTATCTTCCTTCCCTTATCCCTGTGTCTTTTCCTCATAAAAAAGCTGTCGGGAAAAATAGGCGAAAGCCGGAAGAAAAACAGGGCCATGCACGATTTTGCCTCAGATACGCTGTCCGATATCACCACGGCTGTTCTGTCCATTAAAACCATGGGCGGGAAAAAATCCGTCCTGCGAAGATACGATTCCGTTTTGGAGCAACGGACCAAAACACAGGTAAAGGATACGCTGTTCCAGTCCGGGGTGAATGCCGCAGTGGATATAGCCTCCGTCATCTGTGTCGCCGCCATGATGGCAGGAGTCGCGGGACTCATGCGTGCGGGCAGGTTCCCGCTGGGCGACTTTTCTATTTTCATCTGTTATCTGGATACGCTGAATGACTGTATCCTCCGCATAATAGAATTGTATACGGAAACAAAGAAGGCCGAGGTTTCCTGGCAGCGGATCAGGGAATCGGCAGGAGATAAAAATACAGCTGTTCTGGGACAGACAGGAAATCTGATTTTGGCGGGAGCACAAAAAAGCAATCTCACTCCGAAAGAAACGGCCGATCTTCCGCCTGCCTTTTCTGCCCGGCCTGCGGAGCCCTTCCGGCAGCTGGACGTAAAAGCTCTGTCCTGCATCTATGAGGACGGCAGAGGAATCCGGGATGTGGATTTCACCCTTCGCGCCGGAGAAATCCTTGTCCTGACCGGCCCTGTCGCTTCAGGAAAATCAAGCGTGCTTCATGCCCTCCTTGGCATTGTTCCCGGCACCTTCGAAGAGCTCCTGTGGAACGGAGAAAAAACGGAGGAGCCCTTCTCCCTGTTTCAGCTGCCCAACGCGGCAGTCTGCCTGCAGAACTCCCATCTGCTCAACGCCACCATCCGTGAAAACCTCACCCTGGGCAGAGATTTTTCTGATGAATCCTGCCTGGAAGCGCTGAATGACTGCTGTATTGCAGAAGAAGTAATGCATATGCCGGACGGGCTGGGCACCCTGGCGGGAGAAAACGGAATCATGCTTTCCGGCGGCCAGAAGCAGCGGATCCTGCTGGCCCGCATGCTGCTCACCCACCCCCGCCTGTATCTGCTGGACGATGCCACAAGCGCCCTGGACGGGAAAACAGAACGAAAAATCCTGAAAACCCTCCGGGAACGGATCCGGCGTGACAATGGGGCCGCAGTCATCGTCAGTGACAGTGATAATGTAAAAGCGATGGCAGACCGTATTTTATCCATCGGCGGAAATGCCTCTTAAGGCACTCTCCGGGGCGGAAGGAACTATTCCTCCGCCCGGATCGCCCATCGCATCTTCGTGGAACGGGCGCGGCTGTTTCTGCTGCATTCCTCTGCGGAAGGCCGGATGACCTCATTGGAAATCTCACGGTAAAGCCCTTCTTTATAAAACTGCTTAAAGCTTTTCTTCACAATACGGTCTTCTCCGGAATGGAAGGTCAGAATAGCCACACGGCCATTGGGAGCCAGAACCCCGGGCAGCTTTTCCATAAAGGAATACAACGCTTCGAACTCGTTATTCACATCGATTCTCAATGCCTGGAAGGTTCTCTGACAGGACTTCTTGACCGCCTCCCTGCGTTCCGCAGCCGGAAGAAAAGCGAGAGCATCCTCTATTACCTGACGCAGATCCCCTGTGGTATCAATGGTTTTACCCCTCTTCAGCCTGGTAACCGCCTCCCTGGAAATCTCTCCGGCATAAGGCTCATCGGCATTTTCAAGCAGCATGCCCTGCAGTTCCTCCTGCGTGATATTCCTAAGCCTCTCTGCGGCGCTGATCCCCTTTTCCGGGTTCATCCGCAAATCCAGCGGCCCTTCTGTTTTATAAGAAAAGCCTCTGTCCGGATTATCTATCTGCATCGAAGAAACCCCCAGATCCGCCAGCACAAAATCAAACAGCCCCGCCTCCTCCGACACCCGGTCGATATCGGCAAAATTCTGCAGCCGGATCGAAAGGATGTCCTCTCCGAAGCCCAGCTTTTCAAGCCTCTCCTTTGTTTTGGCGGATTCTATCGGATCCACGTCCAGTGCATACAGATGCCCCCGGGAATCCAGGCATTTCAGCATTTCCTGGGTATGCCCGCCGTAACCCAGGGTGGCATCCAGGCCTGTCTGTCCCGGCTTAATCTGAAGAAATTCCAGGATTTCATTGACACAGATGGAGATATGCATCCCCGCAGGCGTGCTTCCCTTTTGTATGACCCGTGATACGGTATCCGCGTATTTTTCCGGATTTAGCTCTTTATATTTTTCTTTATAGCTCTTAGGATAGGCGCCGGAATAACGGACACGGCGTTTATGCTTCTTTTCCTGATTTTCCATGGTTGTCTCCTCCGCTTACTTTCCTCTTACTATATCAACTAATTTTCCCACAGGCAACCAAAAACGCCAAAATACCGGGCGCGGAGGCAATAATTCACCCTCTCTTTCTCCTGCCTGCTTGTCCATGCTGCCTGGCCGGTTCCCTGTTCCCCTGCCGTGCCTGTGCGGGCTGCTGTCCTGCAAGG
>OGYI01000494.1_pt1 | contig 49175 bp, 35 predicted proteins | sample 1576521 | NCBI WGS metagenome assembly OGYI01 (sample SAMEA3541484, study PRJEB24748) | human gut metagenome | biome: human gut; feature: human-associated habitat; material: faeces | place: China | collected 2012
AGCAAACTGACTCTCATACAAATTCGCATAAAAGCCCTTCTTCGCCAGCAATTCCTCATGTCTGCCCTGCTCGATAATATTTCCGTCCTTCATGACCAGGATCAGATCTGCCTCCTGAATAGTGGAAAGACGATGTGCTACAATAAAGCTGGTTCTTCCTTCCATCAACTCTGCAAAAGCCTTCTGCACCTTCACCTCAGTACGGGTATCAATGGAAGAAGTGGCCTCATCCAGGATCAGCATAGCCGGATGCATCAGCATAACCCTTGCAATGCAAAGAAGCTGCTTCTGTCCCTGGGAAATATTTCCGCCTCCCTCTGAAATCACGGTATCATAGCCGTTTGGCATACGCTTGATAAAACTGTGGGCATGTGCATGCTTAGCTGCCTCCATAACCTCTTCCAAAGTCGCATCCGGCTTTCCATAGGCAATGTTCTCGCGGATGGTTCCTGCCTTCAGCCAGGTCTCCTGAAGCACCATACCAAAGTTTCGTCTCAGGCTGTCTCTTGTCAGCTCTCTTACCGGATAACCGCTTACCTTAATCTGACCCTTATCTACATCATAGAATCTCATAAGAAGGTTGATCATAGTGGTCTTACCGCATCCGGTAGGTCCGACGATAGCGATCCGCTGTCCAGGTTTTACGTCAATGGAAATATCAGTAAGAAGCGGAACTTCTTTTCTGTAAGAAAAGGAAACATTCTCCACGCTTACACGGCCATCTGCTTTCTCCAGCTCCCAAGCATCTGGCGCATCTGGCTCCTGTGCTGGTGTATCAATAAAGTCAAAGAGACGTTTTGCACATGCCAACGCATTCTCCAGCTCTGTGATAACGCCGGAAATCTCATTAAACGGCTTGGTATACTGATTTGCATAGTTCAGGAAGCTGGTCAGCTGTCCCACAGTCATACCGCCCTTAATTACTGTAAATGCACCAAAAATTCCAACTGCTGTGTAAACAAGACCATTTACAAAGCGTGTGGATGGGTTTGTAATAGAGGAAAAGAAAATTGCTTTGATTCCGCAGACGCGAAGCTCTTCATTTACTTTTCCAAACCTTTCATTAGCTCTCTCCTCATAGGAAAAAGCCTGCACGATCTTCTGATTTCCAACAAGCTCTTCCACAATAGAAGTCATCTCCGCTCTCTTCTCGGACTGCTCCTGGAACATGCGAAAGGTTCTGCCTGCGATAAAGCTTGCCACGAACAGGGAAATCGGAGTGAGCAAAATAACGATCACTGTGATCTTCACACTGATGGAAAGCATAAATCCAATGGTTCCAAAGATAGTCAGCACACCGGTAAACAGCTGGGTAAAGCCCATAAGGAGACCATCTGAAAACTGACTGACATCAGAAACAATACGGCTTAAAATATCTCCTGGCTGATTGGCATCTATATAAGATACCGGCACCTCCTGAAGATGGGCAAACGCCTGGCTTCGCACATCCTGCACCACGCTGTAGGTAACCTGATTGGTAAGAAGGTTCATCACCCACTGGGAAACTGCATTTCCCACAACGATCACAGCCAGAGTTCCAAGTACCTTCAAAAGTCCGGCTGCATTTACCTTTCCCGGACCTACAATATTATCTACACCGTTACCAATAAGAATGGGTGTATACAGGGTAAATCCAACGGTGACAAGCGCTGTCAGAAGCATAATGATAATTTTTGCTTTGTAAGGGCTGATAAATTTCAGTACCCTCTTCATAGTCTCTTTATTCTTTCCCATCAGCGGTTCACCTCCTGTTCGGAAAGCTGTGACAGGCAGATTTCTCTGTAGACCTCACAGGATTCCATAAGCTCTTTGTGTGTTCCCACACCAGCCAGCTCACCATCATCCAGAACCAGGATCTTATCTGCCTGCTTGATGGAGGTTGCTCTCTGGGAAACGATAAACACAGTCATTCCCTTTGTCTGCTCATGAATGGCATGACGAAGAGCCGCATCTGTGGCAAAGTCAAGGGCAGAAGCACTGTCATCCATGATCAGGATCTCCGGATCTCCCACCAGTGCTCTTGCTATGGTAAGACGCTGGCGCTGTCCGCCGGAAAGATTGGCGCCGCCCTGACTTACCATGGTATTTAAGCCCTCCGGCTTACTTTTTACAAAACCACTTGCCTGCGCAATGGAAAGAGCCCGCTGGATTTCTTCTTCGGAAGCGTCCTCTTTGCCCCATTTCATATTGTCACGGATGGTTCCCTTAAACAGAACTGCCTGTTGTGGTACCATCCCCACCTTTTTACGAAGCTGTGAAAATGGATATTCTTTTACATTATTTCCATCAATTACCACATTACCGGAAGTTACGTCATAGAAGCGTGGGATCAGATTGACCAGAGTGGATTTACCACATCCGGTACCACCAATGATACCGATGGTCTCACCTGGTTTTGCCGTAAAGGAAATATGGGAAAGCGCCGGCTCCTTGCTGCCTGCATAGGTAAAGCTCACATCTTCAAAGACAACTCTTGCAGCGCCTGCATTTTCTTTCTGAACACTATTGCCCTGATCCGTGAGAGACGGCTGTGTATCCAGCACCTCATTCAGACGCACACCGGAAGCCATAGCCTTTGTCACTGCCACGATCAGGTTTGCAAGAGCGATCAGTGCGATCAGGATCTGGTTCATATAGTTTACAAGGGCAACCACTTCCCCCTGTGTAAGAATACCCACAGACACTTCCTTGCTTCCATACCAGAGGATTCCGATAATGGCAAAGTTCATGATAACCGTAGTGGCAGGATTCAGAAGTGCGGAAATTTTTCCCGCTCTTACCTGCACCTTGGTGTAATCGTCGTTTACTTCTGAAAATTCTTTATATTCTTCCTGCTGTCTTCCAAAAGCCCTTACTACTCTGGCACCCACATGATTCTCTCTGGTGATCAGGGAAATCCTGTCCAGGAATGACTGAGCCTTTTTGTAAATTGGCACTGTTGTGCGCATAATTCCGTAAATTACAATGGAGATCACCGGAACCGCAATCAGGAAGATCAGGCCAATCTTCACATCAATGGTAAAGGACATGATCACTGCACCCACAACAATAAAAGGGGAACGAAGGAACAGACGCAGCACCATGTTCACACCAGTCTGTGCCTGATTCACATCATTGGTGATCCTTGTCACAAGGGTAGGAGTTCCAAGCATATCCAGTTCTCTGTAAGAAAGTCTGCTGATATGAGAAAAAAGCTCCTTGCGAAGGGCAGTGCTGAATCCCATGGCTGCCTTTGCAGAAAAATACTGTGCAGTCAGAGAACATGCAAGGCCGATCACTCCAAGCAGTACCATGATCACACACTGGTGCCAGATATAGACATTGTCCTGATTCTTAATGCCGATATCCATGATTCTGGCAACAACCAGAGGCACGATCAGCTCAAAGGTGGCCTCCAGCATTTTGAACAAAGGAGCCAGAAAACTTTCTTTCTCATAGCCCTTCAAAAATCTGATCAGTCTCTTCATCTTACTTCTTATTCTCCTGGATTCGTCCGTATAATCTGGTCATGGCGTTAATTCTGTGAATGATCTCATCCGTAAGCTGACCTCTTGTAAGACGCCATTTCCAGTTGTCTCCCAAAGTAGAAGGCGTATTCATTCTCGCTTCATTTCCAAGACAGAGATAATCCTGCAAAGGTACTACGCACACTTCTGCTACTGAGGACTGTGCCGCCCGGATAAGCCCCCATACACATTCATCTGTGTCCTTATCCTCACAGGCTGTGTACTGGTTCACGTAGGCTCTGTTTGACTGGGTAAGGTTCCCAAGCCAGCCCTTCGTAGTCTCATTGTCGTGGGTTCCAGTGTATACAATGCAGTTTTTGTCATATCGGAAAGGAAGATATACGCTCTCGCCGCTTTCATCAAAGGCAAACTGAAGCACCTTCATACCCGGATATCCGGATTCTGCCAGAAGCTCCCTGACACTGTCTGTAAGGAATCCCAGATCCTCTGCGATCACATCCAGATCCTTAATTTTCTCCTCCAGGACCTTGAACAGTTCTATTCCAGGACCTTTTTCCCACTTTCCATTCTCAGCGGTCTCATCTCCATAGGGAACTGACCAGTACTCGTCAAAACCGCGGAAATGATCGATCCGGACCTTGTCGTACAGCTTCATACAGTGAGTCATACGAAGGATCCACCAGTTATAACCTGTTTTCTTATGATATTCCCAATTATAAAGTGGATTTCCCCACAGCTGACCAGTTGCGGAAAAAGCGTCTGGAGGACATCCTGCCACTGCTGCCGGTGTAGCCTCCTCATCAAACTGGAACAGATCCGGGTTCGCCCATGCATCTGCGCCGTCAAAAGCCACATAAATAGGAAGATCACCGATGATCTTAATACCTCTGTCATTTGCATATTTCTTCAGCCGGTTCCACTGGCGGTAGAACCAGAACTGCTGAAAGGCATAGAAGCTGATATCCTCCTTCAGCTCCTCTCTTGCCTTAGCAAGCGCCTCCGGCTTACGTGTCTTTAAGTCCTCCGGCCACTGATTCCAGGAAATTCCCTCCAAGCTGTCCTTTATTGCCATATAAAGACAATAATCTGCAAGCCAGAAGCCCTGCTCTTTCTCAAAGGCTTCCATCTCCTCACGAATCAGCTGAAGCTCCTTTTCTTTCCCATCCATTTGGTAAAAACGTCTGTAAGCCTTCCGAAGAAGGGAAAATCTGGAAAGATAAACCTTCTCATAGTCCACATAGCTTTTGCTGCCGCCCCAGTCACATTCTGCACATTCTGCTGCTGTGAGAAGGTCTCTCTGGATCAATTCCTCCAAATCAATGAAATAAGGATTTCCTGCAAATGTGGAAAAAGACTGGTAAGGGGAATCCCCGTATCCGGTAGGTCCAAGTGGCAGGATCTGCCAGTATTTCTGACCCGCTTCTGCAAGCTGATCTACAAAAGCGTAAGCTTCTTTAGAAAAACATCCGATTCCATAGTTGGAAGGGATACTGGATATAGGCAATAAAATACCGCTGGCTCTCATCATATGTTCCTCCTGTCTGGTTCAATAACCATTATCTGCTTATTATACCGCTATCATGCATAATCGGTCAACAGGATAAAATAGCTTCGCAAATTTTATCCTGCTTTCGTTGCTGCTCAAAAAAACAGGCACCCGGAAAAATTCCGAATGCCTGTCATTTTCTTCTGCATCACATTTAAGTAATAGCAAAAGACTTATATTCTTTTGACTTGATTATTTCTTACTTGTATAACCGAAGAAGAAGTATCCAAGTGGTGTGTAGTACATGCCGTCAATGTCTGGATTGAGCATATATGGCTGTGTATAGAAGTAGATTGGAGCAAGTACGCTGTCCTGTCCAATGAGGATATCCTCAGCTTCGTGGAATGCTTTCATACGCTCTTCCGGATCAGAAGTAGCTTTTGCTGCATCGATAGCTGCATCATAGTCTGGGTTAGAGTACTGAGCGTCGTTGTTACCGCCGTCTGTGTACCACATATCCAGGAATGAGCAAGGATCGTTGTAGTCTGCGATCCAGCCGTTACGGGCGATCTGGAAGTTACCATCTTTTCTGTTCTGAAGGAATACGTTCCAATCCTGGTTGTTCAAGTTAACAGTTACACCAAGCTCTGTCTGCCACATGTTCTGAAGAGCCTCACCGATCTTCTTGTGGTTATCAGCTGTGTTGTACAGATACTCTACAGTCGGGAAGCCTTCGCCGTTCGGATAACCAGCGTCTGCAAGAAGCTGACGGGCCTCTTCGCAGTTAGCCTCATAATCCTCATCGGAAATGCTGTAGTAAGAACCGCCTACTGTACGGAAGTCATCACTACCAGCACCAGCTGCATCATTTACACCGTTCGGTACATATCCGTCAGCCGGAACCTCACCAGCCTGGGAAACGTTCTCTACGATGTAGTTACGGTCGATTACAAGTGAGAACGCTTTACGGATGTTAGGGTCAGAGAAAACTTCGTCCTCTGTGTTGAAGCATACATAGTAAGTTCCAAGATAGTCACCGATCTCAAGCTCGCCAGAAGCAAGGTAGGTCGGGATCTCGTCTACAGGAAGGTTCTCGATGAAATCAAGCTCTCCGTTGTTGTAACCTTTGAGCATTGCGTTGTTGTCATCAAGAAGTGTAAACTTGATAGTATCCGGTCCAAGATTCTCATAGTCATAGTAGTTCTCGTTTTTCTCCATGGAGATGTAAGCATTGTGAGACCACTCTGTCATTTTGTATGGTCCATTGCCAATGTATGTGCTTGGATCAAATGTCCAGTTGTCACTGCTCTCTACCATATCCTGACGAACCGGGAAGGTTGCAGGAAATGCCATGATTTCTTCGAAATATGGGCAGTCATAGGTAAGATCGATCTGAAGAGTCTGATCATCAACTGCTGTAATTCCAAGAGTGCTTGGATCCGCACTTCCGTCAGCAACTGCGTCATATCCTTTTACCATGTCGATCATGTAGCAGTAATCTGCTGCTGTCTCAGGATTTGCTAGACGCTGCCATGCATAAACGAAGTCACCAGCTGTTACAGCCTGTCCATCAGACCATTTGATGCCGTCACGAAGTTTAACAGTGTAAGTAACTGTACCATCTTCGTTCTCGGCCTTTTCCCAGGACTCAGCCTGTCCAGGAGCTGTGACAGCATTTCCTTCACCATCATTTACCCATTTAGCCAGACCTTCGAACATATGGTTGCACATGATAGCTCCATCAACTGCAGAGTTCAGTGCAGGGTCAATTGTCTGTGGTTCAGATGCGATACAAAGGTTCAGGTTGAATCCTTCGTCAGATGCTGTATCCTCGGCGAATACAGGAGTTGCTGCCATGCTTAATACCATAGCTGCAGTCAGTGCCATAGACATAAATTTTCTTCTCATTACATTTCCTCCTTTATGCTTTTTTGCGCCGCATGAGAGATGAGAATCGACGCTTGTATTCATCAGCTCTTCCGTGAGGAAGAACGAAATACCTAAACTCCCTTTATTTGTCCAGTAAATGGCAGGCTGCCCAGTGACCCGGCTCATGCTCTCTGAACACAGGAGCTACCTGGCTACACTTTTCAGTGGCATATGGACATCTGGTGTGGAAACGGCATCCGCTTGGCGGATTCATAGGACTTGGCACGTCTCCTTCCAGAATAATACGCTTTCTTGTCCGGCTCAGCTTTGGATCCGGAACCGGAACTGCGGAAAGCAGGGTCTGTGTATATGGATGGATCGGATGTCTGTTCAGCTCATAGCTCTCGCCCAACTCAACAAGAGAGCCAAGATACATAACACCGATTCTGTTGGAAATATGACGGACAACGGAAAGATCATGGGCAATGAACAGATAAGTCAGACCCATCTGCTCCTGCATGTCTTCCAGCATGTTTACCACCTGTGACTGGATAGAAACATCCAATGCGGAAATCGGCTCGTCACAGACGATGAACTCCGGTTTTACTGCAAGGGCGCGGGCAATACCAACACGCTGCTGCTGACCGCCGGAAAACTCATGTGGATAACGGTTTGCATGCTCTGTATTTAATCCAACCTGCGCCAGCAGCTCTTTGATCATGTCAGCGCGGTCTTTCTTACTCGCTGCAAGCTTGTGGATATCAATGGCCTCTCCAATGATCTCACCAACTGTCATTCGAGGATCCAGGGAAGCGGACGGATCCTGGAAAATGATCTGCATTTTTCTTCTGTAGGGAAGCATTTTAGCAGCTTTGGCTTTTCCAAGAGGTTTGCCGTCTTTATCCAGAGGATTGTCGTAAATGGTTTCGCCATCATAAATAATCTTTCCTCCGGTTGGCTCATAAAGGCGAAGAATCGTTCTTCCCAGTGTAGTCTTTCCACATCCGGACTCTCCTACAAGACCGAGTGTTTCACCTTTTTTGATATAAAGGGAAACATCCTGTACAGCCTGTACCCCCGGACCTTTTATGCCATTTACCGGAAAATATTTTCGTAAATTCTCAATTTCAAGAAGCTTCTTTTCTTCTGCCATTTATTTCTCCTCCTTGTTCATAAGCTCCTGAACCCGAAGCCAGCAGGCGGAACGATGTTTCTCGCCCACTTCCACGTAAGGAGGCATTTTCTTCAGACAGATCTTCATGCAATGCTCACAACGTGGAGCAAACGGACATCCTTCCGGCGGATTCAGCATATCAACCGGGGTTCCCTCGATTGGGATCAGTCTTTCATAGCTCTCGGCATCAACACGGGGCATGGAACGAAGAAGACCCTTTGTATATGGATGTGCAGGCTCGTAGAAAATGTCATCTACAGGTCCCTGCTCCACAATTTTACCTGCATACATAACGGATACCTTGTCACAGATATCTGCCACAACACCAAGGTTGTGTGTGATGAAAATGATTCCCATTCCGGTCTTTTTCTGAAGATCCTTCATCAAGTCAAGGATCTGTGCCTGAATGGTAACATCAAGGGCTGTGGTCGGCTCATCTGCGATCAGAAGCTGCGGATGGCAGATCAGTCCCATAGCGATCATGACACGCTGTCGCATACCGCCGGAAAACTCGTGTGGATACTGCTTCATACGCTTCTCCACATTATTGATTCCAACCAGTTCCATCATTTCCATGGCACGTTTCTGGGCTTCTTCTTTGCTGATTTTCTTATCATGGGCACGAAGAGCTTCCACAAGCTGATTTCCGATGGTGTAAACCGGATTCAGACAGGTCATGGGATTCTGGAAAATCATAGCTACTTTGTTTCCGCGGAACGCAGTCATCTCTTCCTTGGAAAAAGAAAGGACATCTTTTCCCTCGAAGGTAATGGAGCCTCCGATAACTTTACCTGGGGACTGAAGAAGCCCCATAATAGAATATGCCTCCTGGCTCTTTCCAGAACCAGATTCTCCAACAACTCCCATAACTTCGCCATAATCAAGGTCATAGGAGATACCGCCAACGGCTTTTACCTCGCCGGCCGGGGTAAAGAAGGAGACTTTCAGGTCTTTTACTTCCAGCAATTTATTTTTCTGTTCAGACATTGTTCTCCTCCTCTCTTATTTCTTCAGCTTCGGATCAAGAGCATCGCGAAGTCCATCGCCAAACAGGTTGAATGCAAGGATCATAATGCTCAGGATCACGGAAGGTACGATCAGTCTGTAAGTATAAGTGTACATACCGCTAAGTGCGTCTGTTGCCATGGATCCAAGGCTTGGAAGAGGTGCAGAAACACCAACTCCAAGGTAGGATAAGAAGGATTCCAGGAAAATTGCAGACGGTATCTGCAGGCAGGTAGTAACAACGATCTGTCCGATACAGTTTGGAAGCAGATGACAGCGGATGATTCTGCCGCCAGATGCACCAAGTGCTCTTGCTGCTGTTACATATTCCTGCTGTTTCAGTTGAAGTACCTGGCCACGGATAATACGACTCATGGTAACCCAGTATAACAGACCAAATGCAATAAACATGGAGATCAGGTTCGGTCCAAGTACATTGACAAAGGATTTCATAGGACTGGTTCCTGATGAATTCACATAGTCAGTAAGGATTGGTTTCAGTGCAGTTGCGATCAAAAGGACAACCAGCATCTCCGGAACTGCATAAATAAGTTCAACAATACGCTGCATCACTGCGTCCACCTTGCCGCCACAGTAACCGGAAATAGCACCATAAAGGGCGCCAATCACCAGTACCAGGATAGCTGCGAATACGCCGACAGACATGGAAACACGGGCACCATACATAACACGGACCAGAATATCACGGCCATACATGTCAGTACCAAATACATGAGGGAATACTTTTTCCCCATTTGCCTTGCGCTCAAGCTCTGCCTGGGAATAACCGAAAATATGCTTCTTGATTCCAAGCTCCTTGCGGATGGAATCCTCATCTACGCTCTGCTCCTCAGAAGAATCTTCTGAAGGTTTTGCAGCGACTTTTGCTTTTGCACGGATAACTGCTTCATCTTTCTTTGTAAATTTCTCGCCCTTTTTCTCAGCTTCTGCTTTCGCCTGGGCGATCATTTCATCTACATCCACTACATCGGACTGGGTTCTGGAAGCGATCTCGTCGTTCACACGCTGGGTGTCCTCCAGTGTGTAGTGATAGGGATAAAGGTTCTCAGCACCTTTGTTAAACTCGTCATAACCATATGGGATCAGAAGCGGGCCCACAAAGGCAAATAAAAACAGGAATACGATCACACCAAGTGCAACCATAGCCACCACATTTTTCTTTAATCTTCTCCAGGCATCTTTCCAGTAGGAAACACTCTGGCGGTCCTGAATAAAATCATCCTTCTCCTGTCTGGACGCAGATGCAAAATCATCCGGACTTAAATCCTGAAGGAGGTTCTCAATATCCGGCTGAAGACTCACCGGACATTTCTTAATCTTCTTATCTTCTGCCACGATTATTCTCCTCCTTTCGCAAGGCTGATTCTCGGGTCAGCAACCTTATAAAGGAGGTCTACAACCAGGTTCATCAGAATAATAAATGCTGCCAGGAAAATGGTAGTTCCCATAATAACCGGATAATCACGGTTCTGGATGGACTGTACGAAGTAACGTCCAAGTCCTGGAATTGAGAATACACTCTCTACAACAAAACCACCACAAAGAGTAAAGGCCACCTGCGGTCCTAAGTATGTAATAACCGGAATCAGTGCATTTCTAAGAGCATGCTTGAAAATAATCTTTTTGTTCTTCAGACCTTTGGCGCGGGCTGTCTTAATGTACTCCTGGCTTAAGGAATCCAGCATGGCAGAACGTGTCTGACGTGCTGTATAGCACATTGGGTAAAAGCCCAGGGCAAAGCATGGCAGTACATAGGCGCGCCATCCCTGCGACGGATCAAAAATAGACGGAAACAGATTCAGTGCATTGTTTCCAGTCAGGGTTACCAGAAGAACAGATGCCACAACGAAGCTTGGCATGGAGATTCCAAGTGTACAGATCACACGAAGAATGCTGTCTGTCAGCTTGCCTCTCTTAAATGCGGCAAGACAGCCAAGAGGTACACCCACCAGAATCGCCCATGCAAGTGCAAGTGCACCTACCTTGGCAGATACCGGGAACATATCCACGATAATGTCAAGAACTGCACGGTTCTTCTGCATCTTAAGTGATACACCGAAGTCACCGTGAAGAATATTTTTCAGATACATAAACAACTGTACATAGACCGGCTTATCCAGTCCATATTTGGCATTCAGCGCAGCCAGTGTGGTCTCGGAAGGTGTTTTTTCACTGAGCCATGGGCTTCCAGGTACAGCATTCATCAGCAGGAAGGTAAGACAGGCTACCAGAAAGATAGTCAGAATCGCCATTCCAAGTCTTTTTGCAAAATACTTTCCCATTTTTCCTCCTTATTTTTTCCGGTCGAAAACATTTATTTCCGTTTCCTTTATGAGAGATGCCATCAAAAACATTACACCCATATCAGACTGATTTCTGACCAGAGTTCATTTTTTAATATGTAAAAAAAATTATAGCATTTCAATTCGCTTTATTCAAGTAACATTTTAAACTTTAGAACGGTGACAATGCATTTTTTTAAGCTTGTACTATTTTTCAGTGCTATTATGGTATATTTTTTGTGTATTTTATACAAAGACATTTGTTTGTTTCACAAGTGCAGATTGTTTATCATAACACTACAGCATGTTTAAAAAAGACTTGGGAGCCTGTTTCAAAAATCATTTCTGCAATCTATATAAAACTAATCTATTTTTTTGTTCAAAAAAGAAGGATACCAGCTTGGCATCCTTCTCTCTCAATTCTTACCAGTTCCCCTTTTGCTTCATCCGGCTCCATATCTTTGCCGCAGCTCATAAGAAAAGCCACACCCAGAAGAACCAGCAGCAGAATCCAGCCTTTTTTTCTCATATAGTTCTCCATTTCACACTGTATTTCTGTGAGTATGTGCAAAATAGAGCATCTTATGCATAATGGACGTCTTTTCTCAAAAGCCCTTTTTCTTTATATAGAAGGCAATGTCGTGATAAACCCTCTTCCGGTCTGTCTCGTTCAGAATTTCGTGGCGCATTCCCGGATACAGCTTGCCTTTCACGTCTACATAACCGGCGCGCCGCATATCCTGCACTGCTTTTGCAAAATGACGCACGTTGATCATACAGGGATCATCAGAGCCACTGATAAAAAGCACGGGCATTTTCGGTCTGGTGCAGTGCCAGTGCTTTACGTCGTAAGCACGCTTCATCAGCTCAAAAAGTGCCAGATAGCCATCATCTGTAAACGTAAAGCCACAAAGTTCAGAATCGGAGTATTCCTGAGCTGCTGCCTTATTGGCACAGATCCAAGAAGTACAGTTTTTGTCCTTGCGGAAGCGCATCACATTTCCGGCAAAGGAAAGGGTTTCGATAACTTTACTCTTGTGGGCTGGTCCAAACACAGCACTTTCCATATGGGCAATTGCTTCTCCAAGAGATCTTGCCCCATTTTTGCTTGGAGAACCACAAACGATCAGCATGTCCATGCAGTCATCATGATCTCTTGCAAAAGCGCGCACGGCCAGCGAACCCATACTATGCCCGAATAAGATCAATGGCAGATCCGGAAGCTGCTGGTGCATTTCCCGGTTCACCACCTCAATGTCCTTGAGGATCGCATCCGCGCCGCCGCCATACATATATCCCAGGTCATCCAGCGCCCGCACACTTTTCCCATGGCCACGGTGATCGTGGATCACGCATACATAGCCTTTTTTAGCCATGTATTCCATAAAGGGAAGATAGCGCTCCTTGTATTCGCTCATCCCATGAACAAGCTGCAGGATTCCTCTGTACGGTGTCTCATCCGGAACCACTGCCAGAACGGAAATATCAAGTCCATCCGCCTCTGATTCTATATAAGCTTCATACTTTGCACCCATAGTTTTTCCGCCTTTCTTCTTTTTTATTATCTTAACATAAATACCCGGTATCCGTAAAGTTACTGGTTACTGTTCGCGACCTGACTAGTAACGTTCCGCGAGGTGTTTTTTGTGAACAAAGTTCACAGAAAACCCGAGAATTGCAGCGCGAAGCGCGTTACTGTGAACGGAGTGAACAGTAACATTAGAGCCGTCGCGTAGCGACGCTTGTACGATTTCTATACACTACAAAATCTCCACAATATACAAGAAAAGTACACCCAGTACTAATTAACACGTTGTGTTGTTTCGTGTTTTTAGCTGAATGTACCTTATTTTTAATAAATTATCACTCCTCTTCCTCAGCAACTTCACAGACCATCTCATATGCATCTTCCAGCGCGTCCAGAGCCTCAGTCAGTGTATCGACTTTCCTTACATCTGCGCCATCATCCTCATACTCCTGGATCAAATCTGAAAACTGGTCTTTCAGTTCCTCCATGTAATCTACAACCTGCTGTAATTTCTCTTCTTTTTCCAGTACGGATGATAAATTAATAATTTTTCCCATAGTATGATGTCCTCCGCTTTCAAAAAATTGTTTTCTAAAGATTTTTCATATTTTCCACATCATAACATGTCCGAAACGTTCTCTCAATATTTCGCTTCAAGTTTCGCCTGCAGATTATAACGTATATTTTACAGAAAACCTTTTTTCAAACACGCTATAAAGTTTTTTCCTTTTATAATTATACGTAGTCTGCAAATTCTTTTACAGGATTCCGCCCCGCATGCGCCGTCTCGTACTTCGCCAGCTATAATTTGCAAAAGCATCCTGGATTTCCTTTCGCTTAAGACGACTGATGGGGATTTCTGTCTTATCCGACAGCTTCAGAATATCCGTAGGCATAGCCACGATTTCCCTCATGGAAACCAGCGCCCACCGGATCGGGCGGCAAAACTCATTGGCTGGCAGAACCTCTTCCAGATCTGCCATAGACATGGAAGCATCTATCACGCCCTTTTTCGTGTGAATTTTCGCTCGTTTTCCATCTGCTTCTGCATACAGAATATCGGAAATGTAAATGCTCTCCTCCAGCCGTCCCACTTTCACGTTCACAGTCCGCAGGGAGTAGACACTGTCAAAAAAGCGATCCAGAATGTGAAACAGCTTCTCTTTTCTCACTGGCTTCACCATGTAATGAAGCGCCTCAATATCAAAGGCCTCTGCTGCAAACTCCGTACTGGTGCTCCCAAACACGATCTGCACCCGGCTGTTTCTTGAAATCAGCTTCTTCGCCGTCTCCATACCGTTCATCCCACTCATAAAAATATCCATAAAAACCAGTGAATAAACGGATGTATCTGAGGATAAAAATGCCTCCCCGGAAGAAAATTCTTCTATTTTCACATATAGGTTATTTTTGTCTGTGTATTCCGAAAGCAGCCGGGTGATATTCTCCCTGTCTTCCGCAAGGTCGTCACAAACCGCTATTTTTATCTCCTGGTTCATGTGTTGTTCCTCCCATAGAATCTGTCTGAAGTCTGTTTCTGAACCTGCCATCCCTCATATTTCAGCATAATAAATGCCGCATTCTCCGGGTAAAAATCTGTCTTTTATGATTCGCTCAGTTTTTGAAACATTTCCAGATATTCCTGCTCTACTTCAACAAACGGCCGCACTGTATAATCCAGTTCAAAGTGCAGCTTCGGTGCATCCCCCGGTTGTTTCTCTTCCAGAAGAACCTCTAAATCATACCAGAGAAGATCATCATCGATTTCTTTCAGACGCTGCGCTTCTTCATCAGTCAGACTGCTTCCCAGAAATTTCTTATAAATCACCTGAAGCAGCTGCTCTTCCACCTCACGGTATCTGGGCATCTCCTGCTTCAGCGGACGGGGCACATCTGACATATAGCACTCGCTGGCATCATGCAAAAGACAAGCCAGCGCCTGACGATTGGAATACCCTCGCCCAAGTGCCTCCTTCGCACAGCAAATACAATGCTCCCCAACAGACCAGAAAGAACTTACATGCCCATTCCCCCTACAGGTCAGCGACAACGCATGTGCAATATCCTGAATATCGATCTTCTCCGCCTCCGGATGAACCGGATTGAAATGGTTTCTTGTGTATGTGGTTATGTAACTCATAGGATGCCTCCCCTACTGCTCTTTTCTTTTTCTTGCAAGATACTCATCCAGTTCTTTCTTGATTTTCTCCGGAATCTCCCTTGCAACCGGACACACTGCTGCATTTGCAAAACGTTCTGTAAACTTCGCCAGAAAATCAATATCCCCCTGTAGCTGCTCCATGGACATAACCTCCTTCACATCATAGCGGCAATGAATTGGTGCCACATTGGAGCTGGCAATTCTGGCAAAAGAGAGTGCCGGAATTCCGCTGTCTGCAAAAGGTGTAGAATCACTGGAATACACTCCGGTCTTTGCCTCAATTGGAAAACCGATTTCTGCTGCCATGTAAGATATATAATGTGCCAGCTTGTCCTCTGCTGAAACACAGGAGATAAATTTACCCATATAAGTTCCAATCATATCCAGATTAATGTTCAGCACTATTTTGTCCAGTTCCTCTTTATGCTCCTTCACATATGCTTTAGAGCCCAGAAGCCCTCTCTCCTCACTTCCGCAGAATACGAAACGAAGACCATAGTTTAGTTCTTTTCCCTTCAGCTGTTCCATAATTCCAAGCAAACCTGCGCAGCCACTCATGTTGTCATAAGCGCCGTGAGATAAAGAAGTGGAATCGTAATGGGCACTAAGCACAATAAACTCGTCCCGTCTGCCCGGAAGCTCTGCAATTACATTGTGTGACTCCCCGTCGTACTCTTTCTGGGAAACCTCCAGACGAATGTTCTTCACCTTATTTTTCACCAGTTCTACTGCCTGGCTGGAATGGATCATGGCGCAAAGAACTTTCCGTTCTTCCCCTACAACGGCTTCGCGCAGATCGCGCTGATCAATATCTGTATTTGGATAATACATATTTCCGTACTGGAAAATAATTCCCTTTGCTCCTGCTTTTATCAGGTCCTGGTAAACAAAAAATCCAACTCCCTGAGTGTCCATCAGTACAATTTTATCTTTTGCACCTGCTATGGAAACAGGATCCGTTCCCGGCATATAATAAAGCTCTCCCTCTACGCTGCCGCTGCCACAGCAGTTAAACGCCTTACAGGTGATTTCCTTCCCATCTGCAAACAAATGCGCAGATTCAATCTCTCCCATAGCAACCCGAAAAGCCTCCAGCCTCGCTGGCACTCCCAGTGCCTCGCACTGCGCTTTCAGAAATTCAGCAACCTGCAGTTCCTCTTTCGTACCACTGGCGTGGACAAAATCGGTGGATTCGAAAATATTGGATAAATTCATGATGGTTTTCTCCTTTGTGAATTGAAGATAAAATCTCCGGCTCTCAGAGTGTCCCTGAGAACCGGAGGTTTGTTTTTATAAATTTCACTTAAGTTTATAACATTTTACGTATTAATACCTTTCATCGTGATTTGTTTCCCTTACTTAAATTTAGTTTTCGGTTACATTTGCTCTTTTTTCAAACAGATAACCCATTCCACGACCTCCAATCTCGCCCATCATCTCTCTTGCCTCGTCCACGGGCACATTCATCTTTATTAGTAAAGTCCATAAAATATTCTTATAAATTTCTTTTATCGCTTCCGGCGCATTGCTGTAAATAGAGTTGATTTGCTGGATACATCCTTGATATCTTCAGACTGAACATTCGCAAACAATGGAATATTCGTATAATTTCTCAAAAACTGGCTGGCAAGTGTATCGTTTTTGAAAATCTCCCGGCTGTTCACATCTCTTGTATGCAGCTCCGGATGGTAAGCAGTGTCTCTTTTTCTTTTGTTCTGTGGCTTTCTGCTCATTTTTCCTCCTTACGCAGGAAACGCTTCACAGATCAAAAGATATCTACAAGTTCATAGTAACACGCACAAATTCAGAATACAAGAAGAGACCATAAAATTTTCACTTCATATGATTGACCATAGAATGCCTTTTCCAATGTTTTACTAATAGTGCGTTTAAAGATTGCATCCAATCTCCTTCTTGACAGCCATGCTTCTTTTTATATCTGTCTCCCCCCACAAATAACCAAATATAATATGTACACTCCTTAATTTACTTTAAAAGAAATAGCCATGCGAGCCCCCTCGCACAGCCATCTCATATCTTTCATATTATTCAATTCCCTCACACAAACGGATTATAAAATCTCCCCCACCGTATCGTCACCGTCAGGCTGACTGCTAGCAGCAGCACGCCAACTCCAATTGCCACGAAGTCCCTTTTCTCAAAAGGTCTCTTCATATACCACGTTCTCTTCTTATCCTTTCCGAACCCACGCAGTTCCATGGCATTGGAAATGGTATCAATCCGATTCAGGCTGGTCAGGATCAGCGGCAGAAGAATATTCACCGAATTCTTCAGCCGGGCAAAAAAGTGCTCGTTTTTTCCAAGCTCTACGCCCCTTGCCTGCTGGGCCTGGCTGATGCTGTGATAGTCACGCTGAATATCAGGAATATAACGAAGCGCGATTGCCACAGAATAACCCACTTTATAGGAAATTCCAATACTGTTCAGGCTGGCAGCAAACTCACTTGGGTTCGTTGCAGAAATAAACAAGATTGCAACCGGCAGCGCAACAAAATATTTCAGAGAAATATTCACCATATAAAACAGCTGCTCTGCGGTCAGATCATACCGCCAGAACAGGTGGCAAAGCACATGTCTGGTTCCGTACAATGTGGTTCCCTGATTTGGGTCAAACAGAAAAATAAACAAATTATTCAACACCAGAAATACCAGCATAAAAATCATCATAAACCGCACTTCGCGGAACTTAATCTTACTCAGCTTAAACGCTGCCAGGCTCACCGCAAACAACCCAAGCAACACCCACGTATTATAAGTGATCATACTTGCAAAAGTAAAAAGCAGGAAAAACGCCAGTTTGGTGGTACCTGTCAGCTTGTGTATCACACTTTCCCTTGGCAGATAATTCAACACTGTCTTAGCGGCCATGGCTTCGCACCTCCCTGTCCTCCTCAATAAAACGCTGCACAAACTCTTCAGCCGGACTGATTCCCAGCTGGTTCGCCAGGGTAAAAAGGCTTGTCTCCTTCAGTGCCGCCTGACGGATCAGCTGTGGATCACAAAGAACTGCTGCCGCGCTTCTATCCGCGATCAGCCTGCCATCTGCAAAAACCAGTGCCCGGGGCGTATATTCCAGCATCAAATGCATATCATGAGTAATCATCACAACTGTTACCCCTTTTTCATTCAGCCCGCGAAGGAACTCCATAATCTCTGTATAATGGTGAAAATCCTGTCCCGCAGTTGGCTCATCCAGAATGATCAGTTCCGGATCCTGCACCAGCACACTGGCAATGGTCACACGCTTCTTCTGTCCGAAGCTAAGCGCCGATACCGGCCAGTTCCGAAATGGGAAAAGTCCGCAGACTTTCAAAGTTTCCTCCACTTTTTCCCGAATCTCTTCCTCGCTTTTTCCCATATTGCGAAGGCTCAGTGCCACCTCATCAAAAATCATGGTCTTGGAAATCATCTGATTGGGATTCTGCATCACATAGCCAATATGTTTGGCTCTGTGGCGGATATTTTCCTGCAGAAGATCCCTTCCCTGGAAAAGGATTTCACCGGAATCTGGTATCTCAAAGCCGCAGACCAGTTTGGAAAAAGTAGATTTCCCGGCACCGTTTTTCCCCACAATACTGACCATTTCACCCTTGTGGATTGTAAGAGAAACATCACGTAAGGTCTGACTGCCTCTCTCATAACCAAAGGTAAGATTTCTAACTTCAAGCAGCGGCTCATGTTCTTTCTCAGCCTCTGCTGCCGGACGGGACCAGAACCAGTCTGTCATTTTCTTCCGGTCCGCCTCATCTATCACGACAGAATCAGCATGTGCCGGCTTCTTCGCCGGAACCAGTTCCACGCCTGCATAACGCAGCGCAGTAAGATAAAGGGGCTCCCGGATTCCATTTTCTTCCAGAAGTCTGGTGGACAAAAGCTCATCCGGATGAAGATCTGCCAGAATTTTTCCATCGCCCATAAGAACGATACGGTCCACATCTCGCCACAAAACATCCTCCAGACGGTGCTCAATGATCACCACCGTAGTATCTGTTTTTTCCTGAATCTCGTCGATCAGCTCAATAGTCTGCTTACCTGTAGCTGGATCTAGATTGGCCAATGGCTCATCGAACAACAAAATTTTCACCTGATCCACCATTACCCCCGCCAGGCTGACGCGCTGCTTCTGCCCTCCGGAAAGCTCGTGGGGCGCGTAATCCAGATGATCCTGAATTCCAACCAACTCTGCCGCGTGACGGGTGATCTCATGCATTTCATCCTGCGGCATGCAGATGTTCTCCAATGCAAAGGCAATATCCTCGCCAACCGTCAGCCCGATAAACTGACCATCCGGATCCTGCAGCACTGTGCCCACATGTGCAGAGAGCTGAAAAATGCTGCTCTTCGGCGCATCCACACCATCCACAATAAGTTCCCCGCTGCATTCTCCTGGATTGGAAAAAGGATTCAGGCCATTGATGCAGCCTGCCAGAGTACTTTTTCCACAGCCGGAAGGACCTGCGATCAACACCCGCTCGCCAGGATAAATGTCCAGATTAATTTCCTTCAGCGTAGGCTTTTTCTGTGCCCGGTACTGGAAAGAAAAGTTTTTGAAAGAAATAATAGGAGATTTTTTCTCTGTCATATAGTACCTCAAAATCAAATATCCTGAAGCGAATCCATCGTCAATTTGTAAACAATGTGACTGCTTCAGAACCACTTAACAATTTGCATCTCTATAAGTGTACACCTTACACCATCTCAAAAGGATAACACGAATTTCTTAAATCCACAATAAAATTTCTTACCAAAGTTTATCTTATTTTGCATAAATCTTGCGAAATTTACTTTTTGGATCCAATAAAATTATGCATCAAAAAAGACCCTGCCACAAGTTTCCCCATAGCAAGGTCTTTTACAAATTTCCCTTTCAACTTATTCCTGATCCAGGGAGCCTTTCTTTGCAATTGTTTTTGTATAAGCCAGGATCAGAAGACCGCCGACTACAACACCTGTGATGGTGTTTGAAACTGCAGCGAATGCGCCCTGTGCGAATACTTTGTTTGCCGGCTCAGCATAGATTACAATGTCAAGTACAGGTGCAACAACTACCCATCCTACAACATGTGCGATCACGTTTGCAACTGTGAAAACGGCAACTTTGCCTTTTCCGAAATCGCCTTCCTGAACCTGAAGCTTCTTGGCGAACAGACCGATCACAACACCTACAAATGCAGATGTGATAACCCAGCTCCACCATGGGCTTCCACCCCAGGACAGGTCGATCAGTGTATGCCCGATGAAACCAATGAGTCCGCCTGCAACCGGGCCATACATTGCTGCAAGAAGTCCAAGTACTGCGTACTGAAGACTGATGTTTGTGTTCGGAACCGGGCTTGGGATTGCAACGAAACGTCCCAGCACAAAGAACAGTGCCGCACCGATACCAATGGCAACTACGGTTTTGATACTATTGTTGTTTTTCATAGCTCTTTCCTCCTACTATGTGTCTTAACACGCTATAGTATACGCTTTATTAAGAGCTTGTCAATCTGAATCACAAGAATTGGCCATTCTCTCTTCTCTTATTTCTTTAAAACAAATCCCCAGATTCGTATGCCTCTCCAAAGAATGCTTTCCCTCTTTTATAAATTCCCAGGAGTCCTTGAAATCCCCAACTACAGAAAATTCCGAATCCGCTATAAACTGAAGAAATTCATCCAGACGATCTTTATACCTTTTTGCAAATAAAAATGCATCATTTTCCTTATCTTTATCCGAACTGTTTAATTTATCATACAGTACATGATCCAGATTTGCAGACATATAATAAGCTCGATAAGGAACCGATCCCCATACTTTTCCCATTAGGCAAATGCGATTTATATTTTCACTTTTTCTTGCATTTCGCAAAAGAATCTGGTCTGGCTGTGCTGACTTAATTTCATTTTCTGTATAAAAAGGTTTCACCGCGTTTTCATCCTGTACTACCAATGAATTCGGAATAAATGCTCCATCCATATCAATAAGATGTACCACTTCTTGAAAATCACCAGCTTTATAGTGGTTTGCATTTGCATACCCGCGTATCATATCTCCAATTTTGGATGCAATATTTCCCGCGACAATGCCATTTCTCGAAGTAATATCGCCATGGGTAATTTCCACATATACAGCATTCTTATCATACAAACGGTTTAAAATAACTCCCAGAGCCTCATCATCAGACGGACCTTCCACGATTACATATATAATTTTTTTACGTGCCACTTACTTCACCAGCCTCTCTGAATGCAAATGCAATTTCTGCATTGTTAGTAGGCTCATAAAGTTCCTCGTTCTGTTCTCCCAGAACTATATCCCTGAAGTAAAAATCGCGAAGGTTATTGTTGTCCTTCACTTTTGACATTCTAATGTAACGCATCTCAGGATTCGTTGTTGTAAATGCAATAAACCCTCTGTCAATGGTCTCCAGTGGTCGTAGATTATGGGATGTGAAAATCAACTGCCCTTTTCCTTTTTCAGAAATTATTCTTAAAAGCTCTCCGAGAAGATATTCAAAGATACCGGAATCCAATTCATCAATTGCAACTGTAATTGACGGATTATTATACACAACAATCAACAATTGAAGAATAGAAATAATTTTCTTAATGCCATCGGACTCATTTTTTAACGGGATTTCTTTGCTATTTTTATGGGACATCAGCTGAACGCGATTTCCTATCTTTCCGTCATCCATGACCTGAGTCCCCAAATCTTTTAAGCTGATGGTAAGACCGGGAACAATCTGTTGCAGAACAATGTTCATGTTGTTAACAATTTTATAAACAACATCAGCTTTCCCCTTTTCTACAATTGCAGGGCCATCCAATGGTAAAGTAAACAATCCTACAGACTCGTTTTCTTCATCTTCATATTTAAAGATTAACGGAAGAGCATTCATACTAATTAATCCTGTATTAGCTGTATCAATCACAAATAGTTCCGAATTTCCATATAAAGCTAATCTTATTAGCAGCACCCTGTGTCTGACAAATACAAGACTTAATTCACCATCTTGCTTCTCCATATCAAACTGTTGTTTTCTATTTGCGTTCAATAATTCAGGTGAAAAAATAAAAGATCTGGAAGTTTTGTATGCAAACTTTTTTGCAACAATCAAATCTGTCATTATATCTTTATCTTTTCCAATAAGACATTCATACTTAGAAACAGGTACAAAAACGGATTCTGTGCATGTATCTATCAAGGGACCTTTTCTTACCTTAACTCTTTTATCGGCATAAGAGTAACTAAGAATTTCATCATATATAACCAACCGTGTCTTTTGCTCATCATTTTTTTTCTCATTCCAATTATACGCATACTCCGTTACTTCTTTTTTCATCTTAAATTCATAATATGCCTCATATTTCTCGCTATATTTAGGAATACGTACATCAAAAATGAATTGAAGTTCTGCCTGTTCTGCATCTACATTAATACAATCCCAAAAATCTTCTGGAATCTCTTTTCCGCAAAGAAGATATTTTAATATTTGCAAGGCCTCAATCAACGCAGTCTTCCCAGACCCATTTTGTCCATATAAGCCTAAGATGCTGGCATTGTACTCTTTCCTGCGATTACAAAAATCCAGTTCTCCATACTTAACATTTTTAAAATTCTTTAACTTTATTCCAGTTAACCGCACAATCGAATTGTCCATATCTTCCCTCCATTCTGCCTGTAGCTTCATCATAACATTTCATTATATTTTAGTCAATTGAATCAAGAATTATTCACTTTTTGTTCCCATTTCATGATTTACTTTCTAATTTATGTTAATAAAATCCCCTTAAATAGATTTTAACAAGTTCACTTTTATCTATCCAAGGGGATTCCTACTATATTTCAATTTTTATGTATTATGCCCGAATGTCAGCCTTTCACCGGAATCTTAAACACAATCTTCGTTGCTGGCTGTGGTTCAGTTACGACGATGCAGGGCATATGTCCGTCTTCAGGAGCGTAGAAGCCGAACATTCCAGCCTCCAGAAGAGTGTATCCCTGCTCCGGACCACTTTTATAGAAAATAATGTCAGCTTCCGGGGTGCGGTCATCCTCTATGGTAAGCTTGCGAAGAGATGCCCAGTAGATTTTCTCAGTGCCTTCTACAATGTATTGAAGGTCACAGTATTTCTTATGGGATTCCATCTGTGCACCATCCAGGGACTTCGTGGTATATTTCTGAACCAAGGCAAAAATGCCGTTTTTTAGGTCGTATCTGCCTTCTGGAAGGTTCTCCTCTTTCTGTTTTTTGATAAACTGCTGAACCATGTCAGCGTAATCTTTAAATTCCTCATATGTATTCAGTTTGTCTGCGTAATCTGCAATCATGATAAATCCTCCTGTTATTTTTTACTGCTCTTCATACTCACAAATATAACTCTGCCCCATCATACCATAAGGCTTCAGCACCTTCCCATCCGTATGGAACATTCCCTCGGTGCGGAAATCAGCCCAGCTGATTCGGCTGCAGCCGGTGTAGGACTGGTGGAATGGGCCGAACATGTTTCTTGGACTTCCGGAAACTTCAATTTCCAGAGTATTCTCTTCTTTTTCGAAAAGACCAGTTACATCTGTGACACAGTTCTTCTTTTCGAAATGAAAACCAGCTTCCTTGCCATTTACTCTGACTTTCAGAAGGGTACCTCTCCACTCACCCAAATGAAGAAGAACCTGCTTATCGGAAATCAACTGTGGCACCTTGTACTGGTAAATCATACCGCCAGGATAGTTTACATAACCTTGCATGCTCCAATCACCAGTATGCAGAATTTCTTTTTCCCTGGAAATATTGCCAGACATATCTACGGCGAAATTTCCAATTACGAATACATCTTCCAGTTCCCGCTTTTGGTCGTAACTGCCTTTTATGGTAATCCGATGCACCCCCTTACTCAAAGCAGGAAGTCCGAAGCGACGCATGTCTTTGTCAATAAACCATTTGCCGGTCTGCGCACATTTCACGCCATCGAAGTAAACTTCCAGACCATAAGGCTTCTCAATTACAAAACTGCATTCACTGGAAATGTCTTCTGCAACATTAAACCGGAAATGCATGGTAAATGGTGTTCCATCTGCCGGATGTGGCTGATCCACCCAGGTATATCGCTGAGGTGCACCGTTATAGTAAACCTGCTGCATGCGCAATTTCTCACGAATTTCCTTCTGCGCCTGCCAGATTTCCATCTCTGCGGACTCACAGACGCTTCCTGCTTCTGACAGTCCGCTGCCATGTCTGAATTCTGATACCTGCTCTACAATTGCGTCGAGATCTTTATCTTCCACCATAGCATTTCCGTCACAAATTTTATTTGCTGAAGCAACCCCCAGCTCATAAGTACATTTATCTATCGTCAGCACATTCTCCATAGTTCTTCTTAATTTCGCGTCCGGACCGAATGTAGCTAATACGGGATCTGTGTAATGCGGATGTCTGTATGGGAATGTGGCAGCTTTGCTCACTGTCATTTCATGCACCGCATTTACGCCATCAGAAACAGCGGCCAAGTCCACAACGGTAGTATCTTCCTCAATTCCACATTTGTCTTCAACACTATTTATCTCTTTAATAATCTGTCCAGCCCCTATTATTTTCTTCACAAAATAAATTCGGCTCATCCCCGTCTCGAATGTCCTGGTAAAGCAAACGCCCTCTCCATCCGCAACAGTTTCCACCTCACGAACTTCCCCTGTCAGCGGGTCAAGCTCTTCCACAGCGTCTCCACAGTCTAGTTTTATGTAAACCTGATGTGCATTGTTCCGATCGTGATTTGTCAGGAAAAGAATATGTCCATCTTCTGTCTTTCTCAGCATGGAAAGAATCTCACCATCCTCTGCGCCGCTGGCATTTCGCACAGTAAAATCTTTTCCGGTGCATTTCGCCACAGCTTCCGTCAGCTCCCATTCATGCTCAACCGTATGGACAAATGCTTCCTCATCTAAAACATCCCGGATATCACCATATTTTCCACACACTTTCCTGCGGTCAGATTTCTCTTCATTTACATCTTCACTGTCTATTTTTTTATCCCATCTCTTAGCAACGCAGATCTGCTTACTACCAATCCGTTCTCCTTCAATCATCACCGGATACGGCTTCAGCCAGATCACCATTCCACCAGCTGCAAGAAATTCCTTCAGCAGCTTCACCGTGTTTGCAAACAGATTGCTCACTCCCGGAACCACAACCACCTGATAGCTGCACTTTCCTGCCACAAACATTCCATCCTCAACCTTGCCGTCCTGCTCCAACAGGATCTCATCTCCAAAATCAAAATCCACATGCCCTGCAGTCAGCGCTTTTGCGATCCGGTTATAATACTCACCTTTTCGATTTAAAGAAGTAATATGCTCATCCAGCCATCCCATATTCATTTCCAGATGATTGAAATCCTCCGCCCGGTCACTGCGGCACTCGGTCCAGATGCTGGAAATCGGATGGATCATCAGCACCTTCCGCACCGGCTCACCCTGAGAAAGACACAGCGCCAGACGACCAAAATAATTCTCCATCTTATCATTGTCATCCCACCATGTATTCTGATAGTTGAAAACCGGCGGATAGTCCCTCTTCCTGCAGCCAGTAATGGAATACAGGGCAAGATGCTGACAACGTCTCGTAATTCCAAGCGCGAACTGCCAGTCTCCCAGCCATTTCTGAGTAGAAAAATCCAGCTCCCAGCCAGTGCAGCCGTAAGCCTCACTGATGGTCATGGAACGTTCATACTGATGTGACACGCTTGCACACTGTTTCACAGTCAGATACTCATCCGTCTGTGCGCCAAGAAGATCAATTCCAGGATTATGCAGATAACGAAGCTGAGGCATCGCCGCACCGCACACACGAGTCTGATAGCCCAGGTCGTTCTCATATAAAATATGTCCCGTAGTACGAAGTCCCCGTTTATCACACCACTCATAAACCTGTTTCATATAACTTTCTTCGAAACGCTGCGCCACCGTCTTCCAATAATCATGACGGATCTTCTCCGCCCCTTCCCCATCAAAAAACAGATAAGGCAGCTTCTCCTGCGGATCATATCCTCTCTTTTCAATAAAATACTCTGTAAATCCAATACTCCACGGAATCCACGGTCTGCCTTCATGGAAAACGCTGAAGAAATCACAGCAGTTTGGTTCATCTGTGAAAAATCCTTTCACCTCTTTTGGAAAACTTCCGCCAAACACTTCCTCATAATGCTCATGGGTCAACTTCAAAAATGTCTTCACGCTCTCCGGATTCAAATTATCCGGCGGCATCAAGCCGTTGTACCACTCGCTCTTACCAGAAATCTCCTGACGCAGAAGCAGAATCTCTTCATCAACACCGCAAGCTCCAGCAGCTTCCTCATAAGTCAGATATTCTTTCATCCTCTTAATAAATCTGCCGTCCGCCGTCGTCTGAATCACATAAACACCCTGAAGAAACTCTGTCTCCATAGTTTCTTCCACTGCTAAATCTTCACTGCCGTTCCTGCCAGACATGGAATTTTCGTCTGTGCTTCGATTCTCGCCACACATTATCGAATCCGAGTCCCCAGTAACTGTCCTTTCTTCCTCGTTACTTAACTTCGCCGGTACCGCCAGCTCCCCGGCTTTCCCGCACTCCATCGTCAGCGCCCTGGCTGTAAACTCCGCTGGATTTACCCTGCTGACCTTACCTCCTGCAGCCCCCGACGGCCATTTATCCTCATCATATATCCACAGCTCCAGATCATTTTCCCGGGCTTTATCCACACAAAACTTCACATCCTCCATCCACTCTGTGGAAAGATACTCCGTCTCCAGCCCTTCACGGGAATGAATAAAAAATCCCCCCATCCCCGCCTTCTTAAATCCCTCTATCTGCTCTCCCAGATTCTCCTTCTGAAGCCTGTCATTCCATCCCCAGAAAGGAGCACTCCGATACTCCTTCGGCGGATTCTCAACCAATCCCTTTACCTTATCCAATGTGCCCATCCTTATGTCCTCCTCTTATAGTCCCACATTACATTATTGTTCTAAATTCCCTATTCCATCATCAGCAGCACCATCGCTTTTATTGTATCCATTCGTTACCAATACACAGCGTTTTCGCAACTGATATTCCTAAGCGGGGCATTTCCAGGTGCGCCCTTAACGGAGGCGAGATCCACTGCTTACGAAGACTTAATCGTGAAGGCTCTCCTGAACGATTTAGTCGTAGTTATCAGTTAGCTCGCCGCAGTGTTGCACCGCCCCGCGTGGAATATCAGCTGCGAAAATGCGTCCGTGCAGCCAATGATACAACAAAAGGGACTGCAAAACAGTCCCTTTCATACTACCCAAGTTCATATTTTACATGAAGTTGTTAGGTATAAACATAATAATATCCGGTACATAAGTAACCAGGAACAACAACCCGATCATAATAAGTACCATTGGCAAAATCTCACGTATAACACCCTTGATCTTCGTTTTTCCAAGTCCCGAAACAATAAACAACAGCATACCAAATGGCGGTGTGGAAAGACCGATCATCATGTTCAGGCAGATCACAACGCCGAAATGAACAAGGTCAATACCCATAGCCTGTACCAACGGAAGAACCATTGGTACGAATACCAGCTGGATCGTACTTACATCAAGTACACAGCCAAGAAGCAGGAATACGATGTTTACGATAAACAGGAAAATGTACTTGTTATCTGTGATTCCCATAACCAGGCTTGCAACAACTCTCGGAACCTGCTCCAAAGAGATGATGTAAGAGAACAGCATGGAAGTTCCGCAAAGGAGAGCCAGTGTAGCTGTGTTGGCAGCGGATTTCTTTATGATACCCCAAAGCTTTTTCCATCCCAGTGTTTTGTAAATCAGTGCAGAAATGATCAGTGCGTATGCAGAAGCAACAGCACCAGCCTCTGTAGGAGTACAGATACCGGAATAAATTCCACCAAGAAGAATAACAACTGTAAACAGTGCCGGAAGAGCCTGCAATGTAGCTTTCAGAAACTCTCTCTTGCTCATAACCACACCAGCCGGATAATTTCTCTTATGAGAAATAAACGCAACATAGATCATAAGAAGAATGGCAAGTAAAACGCCAGGAACCATACCTCCCATAAACAGCTTACCAATGGAAGCACCGGATAACATAGCGTAAATAACCATCGGAATACTTGGCGGGAAAATCGGTCCTACCGTTGCAGAAGCGGCTGTGATGGCACAGCTGAACTCTGCGTCGTAGCCCTCTTTTTTCATCTGGTCGATCTCCATCAGACCAATACCGGAAGCATCTGCGATAGCAGAACCGGTCATACCTGAGAAAATAAGGGAAATAAATACGTTAACCTGTGCTGTACCACCTTTTAATCTTCCAAGAAGACCATTACAGAAAGAGAACAGCTTGTCTGTTACCTCACCTTCATTCAGCACATTTGCCATGAAAATAAACAGCGGCGCTGCAAGCATGGTATAGTTTGCAAACATGTTACCAGTGATAACGGTAAATACCTGGCCCAGTTTGTCCGGAGCTGCAAGCAGAAAATATGTAATAGAAGCTGCAAGCATGGAAAAAGAAACAGGCATACGGATTATGAAGCAGATCGCCATAACCACAAACAGCATAATAATCGGCATACTCATGATTCTTTTCCTCCTTCCTTGTATTCTTTAAATGCATTTCTGATATTGATACAGGTTCTGACAATGATCTCAGCCAGCATATACATAAATGGTGCAAAAACAACTGTATATGGAAGCTTCAGAACTCCTGTCACCATTTTCTTTCCAACCATGGACTGGAAACACGGTACAAAACAGGTTACCAGCAGGATTAAAAGAAATGTATTGTAAACTACTTTAAAAATAAACTGGGTACGAGGTTTTACAGCATCGTAAACCAGACCAAATACTACGTGTTCATCAGCCTCCATTGCCTTACCAACGCCGAAGAACATAGTCCACATGTAACCCAGAACAGATACCTCATAACTCCATGTTACAGGGGTTTTGAAAAAATATCTGGATACGATTGTTACCATAAAGGTAAGGAAAATTACCAAAAACGTAATGTTTGGGATAAAAACGCCAAGGAAATCGGCGATCTTTTTCCCGATCTTTTTGAAATTATCCACAGTTTCCTCTCCTCTCAGATTCACTTTTCTGCCATCGGTTTGTTCCCTTTTGCAGACACTACTGCAAAAGGTTTCACCTGTGCAGACAGGCAAAAAATCTGTTCTTTGTTAAAAAGCCCAGGCCGTACACACAGCCTGGGACTTTTCTTTGTTATAAGTCAGACAGATGTCTCAAGTTTTGCTGTCAATTCATAGCTGATCACTATGTCTTGCCTGTTGTCACGACAATTCGTTTTACTCTTCTGCGGTTGTTGTATCAGCCATAGCCTGGATTTCGTTGTAAAGATCCATATCCCAGTCTTTGATCATATCTTCGTTTTCCATGTACTTAGCCTGAACTTTTTCTTTAAACTCGTTGATGTCAGGATATGTAACAGTAAGTCCCTTCTCCTCAAAGAATTTGATCAGTTCAGCTTCTCTGTCAAGTCTTGCTGTATCGTTTACGTCTCTTGCATATTCCATAGCCTCAGTAACAGCTTCCTGCTGAGCCTCTGTCATGCTGTTCCATGTGTCACCGTTGATACATGGCATGATGGAGTCAACAACGTGGTTTGTGATTGCGATGTATTTTGTTACTTCATAGAATTTTGCACTCTCGATACTTGGAAGCGGGTTATCCTGTGCATCTACAGCGCCAGTCTGAAGTGCAGTATACAGCTCACTGAAGGAAAGTGGTGTCGGGTTTGCACCAAGTGCCTCACCAAGGAACAGCCATGCTTCGGAGTTCGGCATACGGAGAAGTAATCCGTTCATGTCATCGTAGCTGTTGATTTCTTTCTCTCTTGTGTTGATTACACGGCTTCCAAGATAGAAGCTGGAAAGAGGTTTGATGTTCAGTGTCTCTTCAATCTGTGGACGGATCTTGTTAAGTCCGATGTCACCGTTGAGAACGCTTGTCATATGCTCATAGGAGCTGAACAGATATCCGGAAGCAAACATACTGTAGGACGGAATCTGTGTTGCAATTGTCGGGAAGGAAATATATGCCAGATCTGCATCTCCGTTAAGAAGAGCATCAAACTCGTTCTCGGAAGAGAACAGAGAACCGTTGTCGTAGCATTTACATGTTACGGAACCACCGGATAATTCCTCTACTTTATCTGCAAACTCATACATAGCCTCTGTATGGGAGTCACCGCTTACAGATACTGATGTAAAGATCAGCTCTACTGCCGGGTCATTTGCTGCTGCAGCATCTGCTGCCTGTACACTGATGCTTCCTGTTAACAGCATTGTTGCTGCCATAGCTGTTGATAATACTGCTGCCATTAATCTTTTTTTCATTCTCTCATCCTCCTGATTTTTACACACTATGTGTTTTTGTTTCCCTTTTTTCACGTATATTTGTAACCCCAATTACAAATCTTAAGAAATACCTTTCAGCCGGCCTCACGGTCCCCACCGTTCCGGCAGTTATCTCTGATTACTTTCCAAAAAAGCTCTTGCGGAAGGTCTCTGTGATCGCACAGAACTCTTCGATCTCTAATTTCTTGCTTCCTGTAAGAAGCTTATAATCCTGTCTTCTTGACTGAAGTGTCATCGGCACACCTACCAGATTCATATGGTATTTGCTGTTTACCGGATATACCTGGCACTCAACCATGGAAGCAGCGCCAAGGAAGTTCATAAGCTCCTGTGCTTTCTCCGGCTGCTCTTTATAGTTCTTGCAAAGCCATACATAAAGATCCGGATGGAAGTTTGCCATAACTCCTGAGTATCCTGCACATCCCATTTCCATGCTGCGAAGAAGTGTTGCTGCATTTGCATTGAAGATCTTTAATCCGGTGCCCTCAACTGCTTTGCATTTTGCTTCCAGCTGATCAAGATCACAGCAGGTGTCTTTCAGGAATGCAAATTTCTCAGTCTCTGCACACCATTTCAGAAGCTCTGGTGAAAGAAGTCTCTTGTATGGTGCCGGGCACTCATAAACACCGAACATATCTCCATCAATGTGATCCAGAAGATATTCAATATTTTTCTTAGCTACATCTTCGCTCTCGTTCTCTTTTGCAAACTGATTGGAAATGAAAACATATGCATCTACACCGGCATCGATTACAGTCTGAGCTTCGCGGATCTGATCCTCTACCTTCTCAGCGCAATGTCCGGAAGCAATTACTCCCATGTGCTTTGGTGTATTATTGATAATAAATTTTGCAAGCTCCACTCTCTCCTGTGGGCTCAGCTCAAACATTTCACTGGACTGGCATACTGCGAAGATTCCGTCAACACCGTTCTTGTCATACCACTCAATGATTCGAAGGACTGCATCATAGTCGATCCTGTTGTCCTCTGTAAAAGGTGTGATCATAACCGGCCATACGCCGCCTGCAATTGTTTTTTTCATGCTCTTCTCCCTCTTGATGTTTACTTGTTGCTGTTCACCGGTAACGTTCCGCGATGTGTTTTTATGAACGGAATGAACAACAACATTTACTATCCACTGCAACCGCGCAATTGCTTTTCAACTGTGACTATAGTATAATATAAATAATTTAAAATTGCTTTCAGCAAAATATTTAGTACTATTTTATAACTTTGTACGAAAAAGAATACAAAGCAGCACAGCATAGTGCGGTAAACAAAACAGAGTTACGGTTCACTTCGTTCACAGTAACACACTTCGCGGAACGTTACCAGTGAACAGTAGTAAAACAGACTGCAACACAATAATTCACGGACATAAAAAGAGGCGACTTGAATGGAACAGGAAATATTTGACGATTACATATGGAACGAACATAAAAAAATATTAACAGCAGATAAACATAAGATCCCAGGGCTTAGAAATCTTTCTCATTTTACACCTATGGCACCTGGCGTTCCGGTTCCTCTGCATTATCACTCTGATATCATCGAGCTTCATTTCATGGTGAAAGGCCAGCGCAAGACTTACGTTATGAAAGGCGGCGTCCGCACCAGCTACTGTGCTACCGGAAATAACCTTTTTATCACCAGACCTTATGAGCTTCATACTACAGGACATATTGCCCAGAACCGCTGCGAATTTTTTGCAATGCAGCTGGATCTGAAGGAGCACGATAATTTCCTTGGTCTGAACCAGCATTACAGCAATATTTTGTGCCATCGGCTTCTGAATATGGATCAGCACCTGTACCATGTAGGCAGTTCCCAGATTTCCATGCTGCGCACTGCTTTTAACCTGATTTCTTACGGAACAGAAGGCGACTCCATTGCCGGTGTCCAGTATCTGACCTGTGTACTTGCCAGTCTGAACTACCTGACTGCAGTTCCAGCCCAGGAAGAGATCAATGAACAGCTGAACAGTGACATCGGACATGCGCTGAAATACATTGAACAGAATATTGAAAACCCCATTACACTTCAGGAGCTTGCCCAGGCATCCAACTATTCTCTATCCCGTTTTAAAGCCAAATTTAAAGAAGAACTGGGAATTACTCCTGCTGAATACATTACCCTCCAGAAAATGGATCGGGCACAGATGCTTCTGAAGACTACAGATGATTCCATTACAGATATTGCTTACCAGCTGGGCTTTTCTTCCAGCAATTACTTCTGCTCTGTTTTCAAAAAAACCCTGAGCTACAGCCCGGCGGCATACCGCAAAAGTTTTTCCCAGCCATAGAAAATGCTGCAAAATCATTGCAAAAATGATTTTGCAGCATTTTTTTATTCCGCGTCCAGAGCGTGTTTGAAAATCATTCCCGCAATCTGCGTGCCCTGCTTTGCTGTATATTTTTCCCGGATTCAGCTGCGGCAGCTGAATCCGGGCTCAATACCCTTACTATTCTGGCTTTGCAATATCACCTGTTTAATTGATTGCAAAGGTCTGCTGTGTATCATAAAATCCGTCCTGATACATGACGTAGATTTCATAATTATCTGCATTCATTCCCTGAAGCGGCACCGGGATATTTTCATAGAAATCCAGAAATGTTTCCATATGCAGACGAACCTCTGTTGTATCATAAACATAGGTATTCTTCGCCCCTTTAAAAATGATCTGGGAAATCTGATGATCATAGGTCCCTATATAGAGCACTTTTCCAGTGATGTTATATGTCAGGGTATCTGCCGGAAGCACCTGATCCGGTTTCTTGTTCCACAGCCATTTCCAGGTCTTCACCGGCTGCCACAATTCTCCTTTGATATAATTCTCATCCAGCTCCATAGAACTTGCAAGATCGTTGTAATCAATCCGCATTTCCTCTGCACGGTAAAAGGTTTTCTTAAGACAATACTGATTCAGGACCTTCTCTGTATCGTAGTCAAACTCGTAGGTCATTCCCTTCCAGCCGTTTTCTGCATTTGCCACATGACCGCACATTCCGAAGAAATGATTGCTGTCAGCCTCATAAATCGCTGCGGATGTAATCTTGGACCATACCGTAGGAATCTTCTTAATCTGCTTCACAGTACCTTCTGCCTCATTTACAGAATATACCAGCAGGTAGGATTCCTCTGTCTTGTCATAATAGTCGATGTCTTTCTTCCTTCTCCACAGGAAATGGTTATCAAACATGGTGATTTCTATAGTCTGGTCATCGCCATCCAGATCTGTATCGATCTGATATGCTGTATGCTGCTGGAACTGATAAATGAAATCACCATCTGCTTTCAGCACATATTTTTCATAGTCTGTGCCTTCCCAGAATCTTGGATCGCAAAGAATCCACTGGATTTCCTTGGTTGTCCAGTTTACCTTGATCACAGATTCCAGATTGCGGACACTGAGCAGAATAGTATCTGTCTCCGGCTGATAGGAAACCGTATTAATATGAGCCCAGTCAACCAGATTCTCGTATTTACATTTAATAATATCCTGAAGTTTCAGCTCATTTACCACCGCACCTGTCTGCCGGTCGATTTCCTCAACTTTATCTTCACAGTGGCTCTGCATGGAGCTTGTAAGCACCAGAAGATTTCCGCCTGGCTCCTTCTCAATTACCTCATGATGACTTCCCCCGGAAAGATAATACATGTTGTAAGCTCTTCCCAGATAATCCAGCTCATAAAGATTGGTAGACTGAGGCTTCTCCAGGTTCGGAACATATCCGGCAGTATCCTGCCAGATCATTCTGCAGTTGGAAAGCATATAAAGGCCATAGTTTCCGGTCTCTTTGTTCATATACCAACGAATATCTCCCATGCAGTCATATGCAAAAGGAAGATGAGTGCTCTGTCCGTAAACCATGGTCAGATCATATGCAGATTCTCCACTGGTCTCCACAGGTTCGATCACATCCGTAAGAGATTCCGGCAAAGCTTCTGTTATAATGGTGATCTCCTGGGAATCCTTCACTCTGCCAGAATCATCCAGAAGTTCCAGTACTACTGTATTATCCTCTCCCGGATAAAGACCGATGATGGGCACTCTGTGTGAACTGGCCGCATCTATCTCTCCGCTGATGTCCGCTGCTGCAGTTTTTCCCTTCACCGTAAAGCGCACTCCGTACTCTTCTTCTGTGTCAAAAAGTACTACTGCAGTTAATGGGGAAATCTGATATGGGTTGAGAATAACCATAGGATCATCCCATGTATATCCATTTTCCTGCTCTGCCTGCAGCTGCTGGTCAATCTCATAGGAGGTCGCCACCAGTGTTTTCGTCTGAGGGATTTCTGTCTGGATATCATTCGCGGAATCATCGTTTTCCTGAATGGAAATCGTGTCATCCACATCCATGGTAACATTCAGCTTTTGACCGTAATAGCCATATTTTTTCTTCCGTTTTTCTTTTACAGAATAGGGAATTTCCTGATTGGTAAGTTTCATGTAAGTATTATAAATTCCTCGCCGCTTTTTCCAGCAAAGGCCTGCAAACAATGCAAGCAGCACCAGAAACAGAAGCAGAATGGTGATTTTTTTCTTTTTGCTCCATTTTTTCATACTGTAAGCTCCTCAAATTTTGTCGTTACGTCCGTACAGACTGCAAAGCCTGTAACGTCAAAATGGGTTCAAGGCTCTTGAACCCATTTTGACAAATTATATACTTATGCCTGACTGTACATATATCCCGTATTATAAAGAACACCGTCCAGTTCCAGGTAAATATTCCATTCCTGACCTTCCAGCCCGTCAACTGCCGTCCAGCCCTTAACTGTAACATTTGTTCCGTCATCTCCTTCAGAAGGAGTCTGTGTCAGCTGATAAGCTCTCTGGGACTCACCGCTTATCAGGATCATCTTTCCAGCCAGCAGATCTGCTGCTGCGGTCTGGGTCTGTAAGCTTCCGTTCACACTGATCTTGCTTCCATCCAGCAGGAAATTCCAGCCATCTGGCAAAGCCTCTGCAGTGCTCACATCAATGCTGCTTTCCTCATAACTTGTCTCTCCAAGAGAACCAAGCACCTCCGGAACTGCGGATGGATCATATTTTCCTTCTGTATAAAGGGGCATGCGGAAAGAACGATAGGTCAGCGCATTATAAGTGTCACCGGAGATCGTCAGTTCAAAGCTCAGCTCTCCATTATCTACCTGATCGATATGTGTGGTCTTGGTCAGTCCCTGTACAAACATATCTTTCGGGTAATAATCACTGCGGTTTTCTTCATCGCTATGCAGGTGGGAGCCAGCTGTGATCCACAGATGATCCTGTGTTCCATCCAGGGAAACCACACCGGAAATCCAGTCCGAATACCAGTCGGCGCCTCGCTCTTTACCATACTCAGTTACCTGGGAAACGGTCATGTTCTCTGTATCAATCTGATAAACAACCGCACGGGAATATACGTTATCACCACTTACACGGTTATCGCCATCCACACGTTTTACCTTGGCAGTACCATTGTCAAAAAGAGCAATATCTCCATTATCCAGAATGGAAACATTATGCTGTGCATAGAACCATTCGAAATCTTCTCCCTCCGGAGTAAAGAAGTAAGACTGATCCACACCATCCCAGCCTGTAGGATCTCCAAGGATCCATGCCAGGGATTTGTCCTCTTTATTTACTGCTACAATGGCATCTTTGTGTCTTGCAGAAAGAAGAACCAGATCATTCTCTGCATCATAGGCAAGACCATTATTATGGAACCAGTCAGCTTCCTCACTTCCGTCTGAATCCATAGAAGCAGACTGTCCATCTTCCTGGCTGATGAGATCTTTCATGTCAAGCTCCCATACAACAGCACCGGTCTCACGGTCAATTTCTACCACGTAGTCCTCAACTGTGCTTAAGTCCGGGCTGTCAGAAGCCACCAGGAGATTGCCATCCGGAAGCTCCACGAAATCGTGATGCTGGCCACCAGGAATCATGTATTCGCGGTAAATTTTTCCCAGAAGGTCGACTTCGATCATTCCTTCTTTATAATAGCTGCTCTTCAGCACATAGGATGCAGGCATGAGAAGATGCCCGTTCTCCAGCTGGTGAACTCCGAGAGTTCCGCCAATATTGGTAAAGAATCTAATATCTCCGGCCGCATCTACTCCATACAGGGTTCCCATAGTGGAGCAGACAAAAGTCAGGTTCGAATAATCGTAACTTGCCTCGCTTTTCATCTCTGTCTGGATTGTACCGTAATCAACACCTATATCTTCTGTTGTTACTTCAAAGGTAGCCGAAGTTCCATCATCCAGAGTGATTACAACCTCTGTGGTATCATTGTTGTAAAGACCATAAATCGGGACGATATGCTCCGTTGCCTCCTCAAAAGTCCCCGTCACATCGTTCTCTGCGGATTTCCCTTTCACAGTAACAGTTCCGCCGCAGGCTTTCTCTGTGGAAAAAACGGCAACTGCACTTAAAGGGGACATTCCATATGGATTGACTACAATCAGGGCCTCATCAAGACTGTAGCCGTTTGACGCCTCTTGAAGGAGCGCTTCGTCAACAGCAGTCTGCTGTGCAAACCGGTCTGTTACTTCCAGGGCTGTCGCCTGGGACTGGGTATCTGTTGCTTCTGCTGCCTCGGAATCTGCATCCTCTGCAGTTTCTGTTTCCGTCTCATCTGTTTCTGTCTCTGCTGTAGTTTCTGTTTCTGCTGCAACTGTAGTAATAGAACCCGCTGTCATTGTCATCATTACAAGTATTGCAGCCAGTTCCCGATATCTTTTATTCTTCATGCCAGCCTCCTGTGCAATTTTATGATTTCTCAAACACGATCTAATACAAAATCCGCATTTTCATACCACCGTCATGGCAGCTGACGGATTGTCTGCATTTTTTATCATCCTTATAATGCGCAGTGATATTCCTCTGCCTCAAATGGATAGCTAAGCTCCAGACCTTCTGCATTCTCGTCAATCTCAAATGCGATCCAGCCCTCGTTGGAACCGAAATTCAAAGTGGTTCCTGCCATACGTGTCATACCAAGCTCTGTAATGAACTCATCATCCATTCTGCTGTATTCATTTCCTTCACTGTCAGTCAGCTTCAGATTCGCCCAGTCCAAAGTCTCCTTGCTGCCGTCTTTCTCGATCTTCAGCTTAATCATACAGAAAATCTTGCCTGCGTCAGCCTCTTTCTTGTAGTCGCTTGTCTCCACACCTGTATAGCCAAGTTCTACACTTACATTCTCAAGAGAGGAATTGATCTCCACATCTTCTACTGTAATATTCCATCCTGCTGCAGAAACAACCTCGCCGTATGCATCACTGTTTGCAGTCTGGGCTGCTGTACCAGCAGAACTGCCTGCTGCTTCTGTCTCCTTGCTGTCGGCCACCTCTGCACTGTCTGCTTCTGTTGAATCACTACTTGCAGAATCCTCACCTGTACTCTCTGCTTCTGCAGCTGTGTCATCTGCCTCTGCACTGGCTTCTTCTGCGGAATCAGTACTTGCAGAATCTTCACTTGTATCTTCTGCTTCCGTGCTGTCAGTCTCTTCCTTGGCATCAGCATTGTCTGCGGCAGCTTCTGTCTTGGTATTCTCTTCTTTCTTTGTATCATTTGTGCCACCACAACCAGCCATTAAACCAGCCACCAGAACGGCTCCCATTACCTGTAATAAAACTTTTTTCTTCATTTTTTTTACTCCCTTTATTTTTCTGGTATAACTTCATTTACCTGGAGCATGTTTGAAATAAATATTCTGCCGAATGTGCCGGAATCATTTTTCAAACACGCTCTGGTCGTGTTATCAACTATTATAACATAGTTCCGCAATAAAGCAGAAACACTTTCTTAATATTGCCTGTAAAAATTTAAAGTTTTACTATTTCCACCATTCACAGCAACACGCTTCGCAGAATGTTACCAGTGAACAGCAGCATTAAATCACTTAATTTTTATATTTTGTTCCAAATCATAAAATTCGTTCTGATATACAACATAAATCTCATAATCATCCGCTTCCATTCCCTGCAGCGGTACCGGAATGTTCTCATAGAACTTCAGGTAAGATTTCGTATGAAGACGGATGTCTGTAGTGTCATACACATAAGTATTTTTCTTTCCATGAAAAATAATCTGGGAAATCTGGTGATCATAAGCGCCTGCATAAAGCACCTGCCCGGTAAGATGTAATGTAATCTCGCCGTCATCCAGTACCTGTTCCGGCTTCTTCTGCCAGAAGAACCAGGTCGCTTTTACAGGCTGATATAATTCTCCCATAATATAGTTGTCTTTTATTTCCATGACTGCTGCCAGATCATTCCAGTCAATTCTCATCTCTGATGCGCGGTAATAATAGCTTTTGATGCTGAACTGATTGATCAGCTCTTCTGTATCATAGTCAAACTCATAGTTCATTCCTCTTCGTTTATCTTCAGAATCCTTCACATGACCGCACATGCCGAAAATATGATTACTGTCAGCATCATAAATAGCAGAAGAAGTAATGGTAGACCATACAGTAGGAATCTTTTTAATCTGCTTTACTGTCTTTTCTGCTTCATTTACAGCATAAACCAACAGATAAGATTCTTTTTCACCATCAAAGTATTGCAATACATCGGACTTTCGTACTTTTACATAATGATTATCAAACATACTGACTTCTATTGTCTGGTCATCTCCATCCAGATCTGTTTCCATCTGGTAGGCAGTATGCTGCTGGAACTGATAAACAAAATCTCCTTCCGGCTGAAGCACATATTTCTCATATTCTGTGCCTTCCCAGAATCTCGGATCGCAGAGTATCCACTGGATTTCCTTTGTCGTCCAGTTCAATTTGACCACAGATTCCAGATTTCGCGGACTGATCACAATGGTATCTGTCTCCGGCTGATAAGACACGGTGTTTAAATGAGTCCAGTCAACCCGGTCCTCATATTTCCCGCTAAAAATGTCTTCCATTATCAATTCATTTACAACTTCACCGGTCTGTCTGTCAATTTCCTGGATTTTGTCCTCAATGTGTCCTTCCAGAGAACTGGTCAGAACCAGAAGATTTCCGTCCGGCTCTTTTTCGATTACTTCATGGTGATTTCCACCCGCCACATAGTACATGGTGTAGGCGCGTCCCAGATAATCCATCTCATAGAGATTGGTTGTCTGCGGTTTGGCCTGGGATGGCATAAAAGCTTCATTGGAGGCAACTATCATCCTGCTATTTGACAGCATATAAATTCCAGAAGTAAATTCTCCGCTCATGTACCAACGGATATCTCCCATACAGTCATAAGCAAATGGGAAGGTTGTCCGCTGTCCATATACCATAGTCAGTTCAAATGCAGATTCACCGCTTGTTTTCACCGGTTTCACAGCATCATCCAGTTTATCCGGAAGTTCATCCGTTGTAATAGTGATTTCCTGGGAATCTGTAACCTTGCCTGATTTATCCAGAAGCTCCAGAACAACTGTATTTTCCATTGCCGGGTAAAGACCGATCACCGGGATTCTGTGTGAAACAGCAGCTTCCACTTCTCCACTGATATCTGCGGCTTCCGTTTTTCCCTTGACCGTAAAACGCACCGCACACTCTTCTTTTGTGTCGAAAATAATCACCGCTGTCAATGGAGAAACCTGATAAGGATTCTGGATCACCATAGGCTCCTCCCAGCTGTATCCATTCTCCAGCTCAGCCTGCAGCTGCTGGTCGATTTCATAAGAGGATGCTATACGTGTGGTTTCTTTTGGAATGTCTGTTTCGATCTCATTTGCAGAACCGTCATTCTCAGTTATGTAAACCGGATTCTCCAGATTCATGGAAGCATTCAATTCCTGGTCATAATATCCATATTTTTTCCTTCTTTTTTCCTGAACAGAATACGGAATCTCCTGACCAGTAAGCTTCATATATGTATTATAGATTCCACGGCGCTTTTTCCAGCATAGAGCGGCAAACAGCACAGCTAAAATTAAAAATATAATAAATACTGCAATTTTTGTTTTTTTATTCCACTTTCTCATTTTCCCAAATCCCTGATTTCCGGAAGTTGAAGCCAGAACAGCACTCCGTTCTCCATATTTTTAGCTCCGCAGCTTCCTTTATGTTTATCCACAATCTTTCGGACCACAAAAAGTCCAAGACCAATGTTACGTACTTCATTCTCAGATGTGACTGGTTTCTTCTTCTGGGAAGTTGTGTAAAAGCTGTCCCAGATATGCTCCATCTGCTCTTCTTTAATCTGCTCTCCATCGTTGTAGACTTCCATGCGTATCTGCTTTTTCTCTTTCTTCAGAGTAATCCGGATCCGCTTTCCCTGCTCTGTGTGCTGAAACGCATTCATCAGATAATTGTTTACTGCTCTTTCCAGATACATGCGGTTTCCGTATGCGAAACAGTTCTTTTCGATTTCCTGTTCCACTTTGATCTCGTTTTTGCGGAACATAGCATCATATCGAAGAAGCAGATATTCTATCATTTCTGATACATTTACACGGCTCATTTCCATGGAACTCATCTGATTGTCCAACATGGAAAAATCAAGGAGTTCTCCTACCATTCTGGACATTTTGTCCAGCTCCTCGTGAATGGAAGAATAATAGTAGGAACGATCAATCTTATCTCCTGCGATTTCCAGCATTTCCACCTGGCTGGACACTACTGCAAGAGGTGTTTTTAATTCATGGGAAATATTCGCCACAAATTCTCTCTGGCTTTCCAGAAGCTGATAGTCAGACTGCTTTGCTTTTTTCTCGGTACTTGCTTTACTCATTTTTTCCAGGAAATAGCTTAATCCCACCATCAGAAGCAAAACAACCGCCAGATATAATCTGGTTCCCTCAATCACTTCCAGAACTGACTGAACATCTTTTCGCAGGTAAACATAGAATGTATGTCCATCCTGTATAATCTTCCCACGAAACATCAGAATATGCCTGGATTCCATGCGACGCTGTTCCAGGGTTCCTTCTTCTGTGTACTGGGCAATTTTGTTTTCTATGTACTTACGGGCATGCGTGGTCTTCAGAGATGATCTGGACGTATAAATCTGCTCATAATTTTCATTCGCAATTACAGTCTCAAATTTTTCTTTCTGATAATCACCAAGTGTTTCTTCGTCGTCCTCGCTAAGTTCCTCAAGATCCATGTCATGGATATCTTCATACAGCTGACGCATGATTCTGGCCTTTGATGAAGTATATATGGGATAACAGCACACGCTATACAGCATGACTGCCACCGCAAAGGCAATAATCTGAATCCACAAAGCTTTCCCAGCTCTCCAGAAATTTTTTTTAATTTTCATGAATGTCCTCCCCGAAGATGTAGCCCACGCCGTAAACAGTCCGGATATAATTGTAGCCTTCTCCCATTTTTTTCCGCAGCTGCTTCACCAGAGTATCAATGGTCCGCACATCACCTGTATAATCGTATTCCCACACCGCATTCAATATGGTATCTCTGGGCAGAACAATTCCCGGATGCTCCATGAAGTAAATCATCAGATCAAATTCCTTCCTGGTAGTGGGGATATGCTGCTCTTTGTAAAATAAAAGCTGTGCATTTACATCTGCCTGCAGATCCTTGTATTCCACCATAGTCCGCAGCTTCCCGGCACGCTTCAGCACCGCCTCAATGTGCATTTTCACAAGTGCAAGAGTAAAGGGCTTGGTGATATAATCATCCGCACCTTTCTCGAATCCGCTCATCTGGTCTGCCACTGCCGACCTTGCAGACAAAATAATAACCGGAACCTCCGATATTTTCCTGATCTCTTTCAATACGGTATATCCGGAAATATCCGGCAGCATAAGATCCAGAAGGATCAGATCCACCTTCTGCTTATTCTGGCAAAAATATTCCAGGGCTTTGTTCCCGGTCAGTGCTGTCTCTACTTCATAGTTCTGAATCCTCAGAAAGTCAGAAATCGTCTGTGCTAATTTCGGTTCATCCTCTACAACAAGAATCTCTATTTTTTTCACGGCTCTTTCCTCTCTCTTAAAGCCTGTCGCTAGAACGTGTTTGAAAAAGGCTTTCTGTATTTCAAACAGGCTTCAATGCTCTGTAAATCGTTGCGGTTTCCCATCAGACAGAAGCCGCAATTTACTTTAATATAGTATCATGTGATTTTGATGGAAATATGAGAAAATAAGTTTTCTTTTGACACAGAAAAATAAAAATGCCACAAAATCACCACTTTCCGTGACTTTGCGGCATTTTTTTAAGCAACCACTTCCAAATTTTGTTTTCTCATGACTCCCTAAAGGACCTCTATCTGGCAAGCTTTCATCGCTTCCAGCGCCCGTTCATGGCTCTCCGGCGTCACTCCGGCGCAGCAAAGAGAATCTACCATGATCGGTACCTCTGGCAAAAATGCTTTCAGCAGCATGGCATTGGAAATCACACAGATATCTGTGCAAAGCCCTACCAGTGTAATGCTGTCAATGGTCTCTGATTTATTAAATTCTTTTAGGACTTTTCCCAGAGTTTCGCTGCCAAAGGTTGGCTTATCAATGGGTCCGGACTCCAGAAGCTCTGCAATCTCCTCCCGGATCTCCCAGCCGTAGGTGCCGCGGATGCAGTGCTCTACAGGAAGCATTCTGCCCTCCTGGGTCTGCAGATAATCCCCGCCGTGAGTATCCCTGGTCGCCAGCACAAGACCATTGAAATTCTTCACTCTGTCCACCACATTAGGCACAATGGCTTCCGCCTCCGGTGTGCCAAGCGCTCCGTCAATAAAATCATTCTGCATATCGATCACAACTAAAATATCCATATTTTCCCCCGTACTTCACATGTTTTTTGACAGAATTTTTCTCAATTCATCCCAAACGCCACATGTTTTTGTAAAACTTATTTAGATTAACTATACCACTTTATTGGAATTTCGTATACCGAAACGGTCAGATTTCTGAAAGATTTTAAAAATTTTTCCAACCATTGCGGATAATAATGTTTTGATGAATCTCTTCGCATATAGTATAATACAATTAACAACCACAAAAATTTAACCCCACTCACATACAAGGAGATTACCATGACCAAGGAGAAATTCCCTGCCCGCCAGGGACCAAGATACATTTTCTATTTTCTGATGCTCGCCATTCTTGGATGGTTCATTTTCATGCAGTTTTTCGGTGTTAATGAAAGAACTGTCAGCGAAAACTCTCCGTCCCTCCTCTATCCCGGAACCTTTACCTGGGAAAAATCTGACGGCACCACTGAAGAAATCACAGTTCCCGGTTCCTATGATGTTCCCGCAGGCGAAACCATGGTCATCACATCTACCCTTCCGTCAGATTTTGATGCCTCATCTATAGCGATTCGTTCCTCCCTGCAGGACGTAAACATATACATAAACGGCACCTTAAGAGAACAGTACAGCACCAGTAAAACCCGTCTGATTGGGAAAAATTCCGCCAGCCGTTTCATTTTCTGCTCCACCTCCCATGAAGATGCCGGAAAGGAGCTCCGCATTGAACTGACCACCTACACCTCCAACTATTCCGGTGTTGTGAACCAGATTTTCTGCGGAGATAAAGCGGACATCTGGCAGCTGATCTTTAACCATTACGGACTGGCCACTTACATCGCATTTTTCACCCTGTTTGCAGGACTGACCACCATTCTTTTCAGCCTTACCCTTGGTTTTGTGTACCACACAAGCTTTGACATGGAATATCTTGGCTGGTGTATGATAATGGGAGCAACCTGGATGCTGGATGAGTCCAAGATCCGCCAGCTGCTGATTCCAAACTCATCTGCCCTGGCTTCCTTATGCTTCGTTATGATTCTTCTTGGACCGATTCCCCTTCTGCTTTATGCAGACAATATACAGAATGGGCTTCACCGCAGACTTTATCATATTGTAATCGGAATCTCCCTGCTGGATTTTACAGTCTGCTCTATTCTGGCCATAGCAAATATTGCAGACTACATTGAAACCCTCCCCCTGGGACAGATCATACTGATAGGTACATTCCTGATGGTGTTTATCCATCTCTGCCTCTACATCCGCCACAGAAAAAAAGCCTCAGACCATCTTCTGCTCCTGGCTCATTTGCTCGTTTTGCTTTGCGTTGCTGCTGAATGTGTCTCTGTATATTTTGTCACATCCCTGTCCGGTCTTTTTATCGGCATTGGAATGCTCATTCTGCTGTTTGTCAACATTGTCCGAACTCTTCGAAGCATTCAGCATATAGAGAATGCGCGCCAGCAGCTGGAGCTGGAACACAAACAGAAGCAGACAGAGAACCTTTCCCTGCAAATGATGCAGACTTTGTCCACCACCATCGAGGCTAAAGACGAATACACCCGCGGACATTCCTACCGGGTTGCAGAATATGCCGCACTTATTGCAGCCGAACTTGGATGGTCTTCAGAGGAAATCCAGCAGTTAAAGCATGCCGCTTACCTTCATGATATTGGAAAAATTGGTATTCCGGATCTGATCTTAAACAAGCCCTCCAGACTTACAGATGACGAGTATAATCTGATAAAAAAACATACCGTCGTCGGTGCAGAAATACTGAAGGATATTACCTTTGTCCCTCATATTGTTGAAGTGGCCAGAAATCATCACGAACGGTATGATGGAAATGGATATCCAGACGGGCTTTCCGGTGTCGAAATTCCCATTCATGCACGCATCACCGCAATGGCAGACAGCTATGATGCCATGAATTCCCGCAGAATTTACCGAAATGCACTTCCTCCGGAAATGATCCGGGAGGAAATCAGTAAGAACCGCGGGAAACAGTTTGATCCGGAAATTACAGATGTATTTTTAAAGCTATTAGATGAAAAGCGTGTTGTTCTCCACAATATCCGCACACAGGAAATAACAGCTCCACCAGAGGCTGACCACACCATTAACAAATTCATTTCAGAAGTAGTCAGCACCATAAAGAACCAGGAGGATTCAAAGAATTATGATTTCCTGACCGGTCTTCCTATGAGAAGCCTTGGAGAGCGGCTTATTGCAGAATTCATGCAGGAACATAACGGCTGTCTTATTTTCCTTGATATGGATAATCTGAAAAAAATCAATGACGTTTATGGACACATGGCCGGTGACCGCGCCTTAAGGAATCTGGGAACCCTGCTTTCACGCTATACAGCCAACGGTATTGCCTGTCGTCTTGGTGGAGATGAATTTCTTCTGTTTCTGCCAGACATAAGTGCTGAAAATGTGTCGAAACTAACGGCACGGCTTTTCCAGCACTTCCATTCCATTGCAGAAGCTGATCCTGAAATCAAAGATGCTGCTCTGTCTGCCGGTTTGTATATGTGCACTACCAGCGATACCTTTGCAGACTGTTATTCCAAAGCAGATAAGGCATTATACAATGTAAAGCAAAATGGTAAAAATCACTTTTCCTTTTATCATCAGATCAGTCATCCCTCTTCCGATTCACCAGGTACTGCCAGGGATCTTCAGCAGGTGGCAGACGCGCTTCGCAAAAGTGGCAGCTATGCAGGTGCTCTTGAACTGAATTACCGGGATTTTTCCAGACAGTATGAATATATGCAACAGCTCATTATCCGAAGCGGAAGCCGCTGCTACCTGGTAATGATCACACTGGAAGCCACTTCGGACACTCCCGCTCATATTGAGGAAATTGAGCAGACACTTTCCCATATGGAACAGGCTATCCAAAACACCATCCGGCGTGTGGATATCTGTACCAGATACAGTTCCATGCAATATCTGATCATCCTGTTTCAGCCGGTTGAATCTCAGATTCCCAATATTATGGAACGTATTTTTATGCAATACTATAGACAGGCAAAAAGCACTAACTTTCTGCCAACATATAAATATCTGTCTATGGCAGAAAATAATATGGATACAAATCAAAAATAAAAGCTTCTGACAGATACAGGATTTTTCAGTCCTGTGTCTGATTCAGAAGCTTTTATTTTTGGGGGATGACCATATCACTTTGAATATTTCTCTACTTTTTCCTCATACTCTTCCTGACTTGTTATCTCATGCTTCACAATATGCCCATGGTTCTTTTTCTTTGCAGTCAGATTCCTGCCAGGTCTTGGTGCATACTGATCCTCCGGAATCTCCAACGCATTTGCCACTGCATGAATAACCCCATTGCTGCTGTAGGTTGCTCCACTTACTGCATCTACATTCAGACTCTGCTCAGCCTTCATCTGTTCGATTACAGCTGGTGCTGCCCTGAAAAAGTATTCCTCTGTATCACAATAGGAAAGAATGGAAATATCCGTTACCTTCTGTTTTTCAACTGTAACCTGAACCTCCACATCACCTCGAAATGCATCGGCCGAGCCGGTATAAATGCCATCTGTCAGATTCTGAAAACGTCCAGCCTCTATAAAGGATTGCTTATCTTCAGATTCTTCCTGTTCAGGTTTCTTCCCTTCACCTTCCTCATTTCCCAGTGCCTTATTCACAGCTTCAATCAAGCCGTTACTGCTGTAAGTCGCTCCGGAAACTGTATCTACATCTGTATTCTGCCTGCTGATCATCTCCTGGAAAATCCTGTTTTTCGCTCTCTCCATATAAGACTTATCATCTGCATAATCATCCAGTACAAGCTCCGTTATCTTCCCATCGGCAACCTTTACCGTAACCGTCACCTTGCCTCTGTAGCCCTCACCGGTTCCTGTGTAAATACCATTCTGAAAGTTACCTTCAGCATTATTTCCTGCCGTTTTTTTCACTGAATCTGCCGTTTTCTCTCTAGCCAGATTTCCTTCTATAAAGAGCTGTGACACCATGATTGTAATACAGGTAACGCCCACTCCGATCAGTACTCCATATCTGCTTCTAAAGCGCGCATTTCCTTTCGGACACCAGCTTACACACTTCTGACAGCTGATACATTCTCCTCCGGCAATCCGGTCTTTCTTCGTAAGATCCATCCCCATGGGGCATTTCGAGGTACATAAATGACATTTTCCGCACCCGTCCCGCGGCTTATCAATTTTCAGGAAAGACGCCTGTGAAATCAGTGAATAAATTGCTCCCATAGGGCAAAAATATCTGCAAAAAAATCTCTGCACAAACAGTGAGCCGATAAAGATCACAAGAAGCAGAATTCCTCCAACAGAAAGCAAAGGCTTCAGTCCCGGCCAGTGACCAAATGAAACATACTGCCCAAACACCTGCCACAGGCCGGCTGTTTTCACAGCTGTTACGCCACTCCATACGAATATTATAAAGTAAAAAAGCACTGCATACTTGGCAAATCTGAATATCCGATCAGCCTTTTTCAGATTTCTTTTTCCCGGAAATAATGCCCGCAATCTATGTGAGCCAAACCATAACAAATCCTGCACTGCCCCAAAGCTGCAGAAAAATCCGCAGAAAAACCTTCCCACAAGTACTGTTGCCGGCACAGTTGCCACCAGCATCCATACAGAATACTTCACACTTTCCCAGGAAATATTTCCCTTGTATATGCAGGAAACAATATTTCCCACAGCTGCAAATTCCCCTTCAAATAAGCCCGGAATTAAAGCGAAGGACAATATCTGGATAACCACTTTGATCCAGTTGATTTTCTTATTTTTCAGAAAGTTTTTTCTGTTCATTCTTTATACTCCTTAGAGCGGGTCTGAAAAAGACTCTAATACAAGTCTTCGATTGTAAGCAGCACCGCGTTTTCTCGCACCGCCCTTTCCTTTACTGACTCTGTGAAACCAGACTTGCTGAAAAACATAAGATACTTTTCCTCTGCATTTTTAAACATTTCTGCAGCCATAACCAGGTCATCATACTCTTCCATAGGCATTGGTTTATTTCGAAACTTACATTCACAGAGCAACACTTTCTTTCCCGTTTTATCAAACGCAAGTATATCAACATCATCCTGCGCTTTTATCAATGGATTATTCCCCCACCATTTTCCCATTTTATATGGAATAAACGGAAGTTTCTTCGCACGCGCAGCCCGAATCAGATATTGTTCACATATTTTTTCAAAAACAGGTCCCATATAATCATTCACATTTTCCAGAATCTCATCGCAGGAAAGCTCCAGACCCAGCATGGAATAATAATTCTGATTTGTAAAAAGGAATCGATACCAGAACTTATAATAATTATCTGTTATCTCATAAATCCCTTTTTTACTTGTTTCTGGCTCAGTACAGGGAACACACTTCTCAATCAGTCGCAAGGTCTGCAATGTAAGCATGTATTTGCTGCACTTGCTTTTCTCTTCATGGATTCGGTCTGCAATCTCACAAACCTTATTACATCCATTAGAAATCGCCTCTAAAATGGAATTGTATACTGAAGGCTCTCTTAATTCAATCCTCAAAAGTGTCTGGGGTTCATCATTCAAAAAAGTCCCTTCCGTAAGCAGATTATTTTTTATATTTTCCTCCAGTGAAATCTCAGAGGAAAACGCCTCCAGATATCTTGGAACACCGCCCAGAATTCCATAAGCAATCGCTTTCTCTGTTTTACTATAATTTGGGAAAAATTCCGCACTTTCCAAATAATCGAAAGGCTTTACTTCCATATTTCCAGTAATTCTGCCATATAACGGACTTTTATATCCCATAACGTCATTTAGCATAAAACTAACACTGGATCCACATAATATAAGAAAAATGTTTTTTCCTTTCCAGACATGGTCGATCGTATGCTGCAAAATACTCTTAATTGAAGGATTCGGTTCTGCCAGAAAAGGAAACTCATCAATAATCAATACTAATTTTTCGTCTGAAATTTTTCCTGTAATATATTCAAATGCAGCTTCCCAATTTTGAAAAGAAGATATAAAAGAGCCTTCGAAAAATGTTTGCACCATCTTGGAAAAGTCCAGAAGATTCAAAGAATCATTCTTCTC
>OGYI01000495.1_pt1 | contig 49127 bp, 38 predicted proteins | sample 1576521 | NCBI WGS metagenome assembly OGYI01 (sample SAMEA3541484, study PRJEB24748) | human gut metagenome | biome: human gut; feature: human-associated habitat; material: faeces | place: China | collected 2012
ATTTGCACGAAGAAAACAATACTTTGCACGAATATTTAACAATAAATTCATTCAAGGAGGTTACCGGCTTTATGAAAGAAATCATTTATGAAGAACAATAAGTCTGAACCTATCCCCGTCATGGATTACCGCCAGTACCGCAGAGTGCGGAGGCTGGTGCATGAGTGCTGTAACTACATCGACGGAAACTGTATCGCCCTGGACGATGGGGAGGAATGTGTCTGTGTCCAGTCTATTTCCTACTCCCTGTTGTGCAGGTGGTTTCGGGCGGCGGTATTGCCACAGGATAAGGAACTGAAAACGGCGCTGTTCCACAGTCTGGATGCCAAGCTGTGTGCCGTCTGCGTTTCTTACGAGTCCCCTTACAAATCAACTCGCAAGAAAACTCGTAACATTAAACCTTCACATAATATGAATATTTACCGTGCTTACAAATATCCAGTATGCCCTTGTTCCTGATTTTATCAATAGTACTTCTCGCTTGTTGCTTAGTAAATCCACACATTTCTTGAATTTTAGCAGATGTTATCTTATCGTTACTTTCCATTTCTAAATAGTCAATAATCATATTTTTAGCTTTTTAGCTTTAATATATTGTATTGTTTTATCTCTTGTATATTCTATATCTGATTTAAGTATCTCATATACCTTAGGCGTCAACATATATTCTTTTCTTGTGTTTCAGTAATTAAATTTGACAAATCCTGTATTATCAATTGCATTAAATATTGTTAAAGAAACTGCATCATTAAAAGATTTATATCTCGGATATGGCTTTCCCATTGAAACCATGTCTTTAAACATTATGTCCACACCTTGTCCTGTTCTTTGAACATATTTCAAATTTTGCAGTGTCTCAGCTATTAGTTTATTTCTCGGAACAGATGGATGTGTAATAATATTGTTTTCTGTAATCCCATCTAAAAATCCACCCGGATTTTCTATAACAATTCGATCTTTCGGATTGCCTAACACCTTCATAAGCAGATCTGTATCCACTCCTTCCGACACAGTCATCACCCTGCTGTCCTGTGCCTGTCCGTGAATATTCGGATTAAGATTTTCCTTATTATAAAATGCCTGCATCAGCATCTCTACCGTCCAGATTTCCAGGCACACCTTTCTGTTTTACCAACGAAAAAAGCCCGCCCAGACCAGAATTATTTCATCTAATCGGAACGGGCTTCACCGCCAGTCCTGACGATTCAGGCAAGAAAATCATATTTTGCTGCTTTCATTATCTCTGATTTACACCCCAAATCTCATGTTACTCAGTGTTTAATCCCTTTGGGTAGCAAATCAAAAAATAAAATTTAGTGACATGCATTCATTTTGGGTGGCAGATTTTATCAAATTTCACTTCAATGGGCGGCAATTTGCCATCATAAAATGCTCCTGAAATAAAAAAACAGCGACAATTTTAATCATCGCTGTTCAAACAAACGTTCCCGGCGGGAATCGAACCCACAACTAGCGCTTAGGAGTAAATCTGGCGGTTGGTTATCACGGTGCATTTTCGTCCGTGTATGTTCACGAATGTCTTTATTTTTCAAGCTTTTTTCAGGTTCCGTATCGCTCTGTGTTCACCTGTGTTTTTAAATGTTCATGCGTGTACGCCCGTTCTGATTAGATAAAAATTAGATATATCTAAAAATGGCGGTAGGAACATTTTCCAGCTATCGCCTTTTTTAGATATTTTAAGCCCACAGGACCTTTTTTGCAAGGAACTGTGGGCTATGTAAATACCTGAAATATTTTCTCTTTTATGTGAGTTTTTTCACCAGCGCCATCAGCAGTGCAGCCGTTGACTCATCACTCATAAGCTTTTCCAGAAGCCGCCTGTCGTCAGCAGAAATCGATGACTGATTTCCTGATTCAGTTGCTCCGGAATCTTCAACAGGCTGCATGACTTCTTTCTTTTGGTAGAAAGCGTTCTCAAATAACTGTGCATTCAGTTTCCGATCATCATCAAGGATGTGTGAATACTGGTCGGTAACCATTTTTGCTTGTGCATGTCCGGAATCGCCCTGAACTGCTTTAATGTCGCCGCCATTCAGTTTTAACTTGTAAGTGATGCTGGAATGTCTGAGACTATGGAAAACCACCTTGGGAAGATTATTTTCCTTAATCAGTTTCTGAAATGAAGCGGTTATCGAAGAAGCCTCCGTAGGCATTCCATAATATCCGGTGAATACTAAATCATAATCCACGTATTCAGGACCCAGCGCTTCCCGAAGCTCATCCTGGTCCTTTTTCCAATCTACCAGCATTTCTGCAACTGTGCGAGGAAGAAAAACTTTCCGAACACTGGTTGCTGTTTTAGGTTTCTTCAAGACAAGCTGTGTTCTATTCTTTTCTGAAAGAACAGGGAATTCGAAGATAACATCCTTTTCTTCCAGTTGACGAAGAGCAACTCTGTCTACTCGTTGGAGTTCCTTGTTCACATATACATAAGCTGTGCCGTTTTTTATGCTTTCTTCCGAAATATCAATACACGACCAGGTCAATCCCAAAAGTTCACCAATACGAAGTGAACAGGCAAATGCCAGATTGATTGCAAGCTTTAATTTTGGATCATCACAAAGTTCCACCGCCTTCATGAGAGTTTCGGCGGTCCAAATATCTCTCTGCTTTCTTGTTGATTTGGGAACCGTAGCATATTGTGCTGGATTTCGAATCATCAGATCCCAACGGACTGCTTGCTCAAAACAGCAATGTAGAAGCTTATGTATACGCCGTACGGTTTCTGTTGATACAAAAGATACTTCTTTCTTATATTTCTTATCTGTACACTTGGGAACCGCCTGTGTCCTCAACATCGACTGGTAATACTTTTCAAGAACTCTGGCTGTAATATCTTCCAGCTTCATTGCCCCAAGATAGGGCTGTATGTAGCTCTTGATCATATTTACATTGGCGGAATACGTCGAAAGCGACCAGTTGCTCTTTCCGTACATGGCTATGTATTCTTTCAGAAGTTCATTCATCGTCTCACACTGTGGAATTACTACGCTTCCAACCTCTTTCCGGTACTCAACCTCTGACTTGCGACGGACTGCATCCGCTCTTGCGGTGAAGCCTTCCCACTTTTGTTTCTTTTCTCCCTTTTCATCTTCATAGGTATATACCACATAATATCGTTTGTTCCGTTCAACAAGAGATGCCATTTATCGCACCTCCTTTTGAAAGGTTGCATCTTGTGGGGACAGCCACCATTCCAAGGCTGAACGTCGAATACGGATCATTTTCCCCACCGTGAAGCTGTCCAACAATTCATCCTCTATCATTCGATAGATATCCCGTTGCGATACTCCAATTAACAATGCTGCCTCTCTTGCGGTGAAACTGGTGCGATCAGAAGAAAGAAGAGCTGTGCGCTCCGAATCATCGACCTTTTCAAGGTCGTTCTGAAGCCCGGAGGTTTTCTTTGTTACTTTCTGATAGCGTTCCTGACTCTGATACCAATTTTCGAAGCTTTCCAGTGAAATACGCTTCCTGTCTGCCACTACGATAATATCAAAGATACCCTGATTCTTTTTCCTACCAATGATAGAATATACTTCATTACGTGTAATTCCCAGAAGTCTTGCCATCTGCGGCATCGTCATGGATGCAGCCTCCAGTTCAGCATCTCGTTCCCGATCTGCTTTGGTTCGATACTTGCGTTGCGATTTGTACCATGCCTCAAAAATGTCCTTTCGGATACGCATCCAGGTATCCACATCAAAGGTTTCAATGTGATCCCGCTTGAGAAAGGCATAAACTACGTCATCAGACACACCGAGAAGATCCGCAATTTCCTGAACGGAATAGGAGTACGACCGCAGTTCTTCACCGGGAGGAGTTCCATCAACCTTCTTGTGCTTGATCTGATTCGCATACCAATGTTCAAAGCTTTTGACATTAACTCGCATAACTCCCTGAACGAGAGTAGTTTCAAAGCATTGCTTGTGTACGAGCCAGTAGGATTCTGTTTTGCTCAATCCAAGAATCTGGCCCATTTCACGGACAGACATCGTTGTTTTTTCCGTTTTATTCATTTCCGTCACCTCAGTTTCAGATAAATTCGATCGATCTAATAAGAGGATAACAGAAACTGAAGATAAAAATTAGGATGTCACTTAAGGTTTTTTCCTCAAATGACATCCTTGACAAGATATCTCCAATGATATTAGTTGAATCTCAAAAAGAAAAAACATACTTTTCTTTAAGATGAGAACAACGGTTAGGTGGAATAATCTTTTCATGCTGCAGCCTACCGGCTACAATTCCTGGATGAATCCCAATCGACTTTGCGAACGCAACTATCTCCTCATCTGTTGTATACTTATTAGGTGAGAATTGTTTCATCTGTGCATTTGAAATCAAATAGTTGGAAGCAAACGCATCTGCATCTCTTTCGAGTGTATTATCCAATTCCATCAATTCTTTTGTACTTGCACTTATGAACACGGTCTTTATTTTTTGCTGTAAAACATGTTTAATCTCATGAAAAAGCGAAAACCAAAACTTATCGGCATCCAGACCACGATTGTTCATTGCAAGAACCACTCTGTCACTATTTACCCATTTAACCGCACCATTTATACCCGAGTTTTTTAAGTTGGGCAATAGAACAAACGCGACTCCACATTCTGAAAAAATTTCTCTCATTCTTGGCAGAAAGTCTTCGGGATTTTTTACAGTCATTCCTCTAAGTTCAGGTAAAGCTGTTCTAAGCTTATCAGCATCAAATCTATTAGTCTGAATGCTTTTGGCAAAATTCATTGCTGTTTGGATCCATGCTCGGGCATTAATCATATTTTTTTCTTCCACGTTTGAGATCCCAGTTCTGAAATTTACCAAAAAATCCGGCTGTGCAAGAATTTGCAAATTTGAAATCATAAAATATTTGCATAGGTTCCCCACTTTTTCTCGAACATCCCTTGTTGCCGGAAGATTTGCCACTTTTACAAAATACGAATAATCAATCATTCCCACAATTGCTTTTTGAGCATCAAAATCTTTCGCCATTTCGATTTCAATAAGCTTCTGATCATACGCACTTTGAAGATTTAACCACACTTCTGGACTCGTTCCAAGCATCACGGCTATTTTTTTCGCAAGATCATTAGACAGATTAATCTGGCCATTAACCAAATTACTCAACGTTTTTGCAGTTGTCCCCATACGTGTGGCAAACTCAGCCTGGCTAATTCCCATGTCCTCAATAATATCTGCAACATAGTATCCAGGGTGAAAAGCCACTATATCATTGTATTCAGTTATGTTACTCATAATGGTTTGACACCTCCGTTATACATACTATTTTAATCATTCTGCACTTAGCCATAATATCGCCATCTATAATTTCATTTCCATTATCATCGCAAGGTATCATGGTAACTCTATATCCAGTATTCCCTAAATATATGCTCCATTCTCCCTTTCGATCACCATGCAGACCATGAAAATGAAATGGGGGATAGCTCACAATGTCTAAAAGTGAAGACGAGCTTCTTATAAAGTTTTCAGCAGCTTCAAGTTTCCTTTTTACCTGTTCAGGATATTTCCAGTTCTTTTTATATTTCGAACTGAATTGTTTTTCAGCTGTCTTGTTTTTATAGAGGATTTGCATTCCCAAGCTTGTCAATCACCTCCATTTTTTGTTACCTTTTTGGTAACGATATTGTACCATGTATTAACCACGATGTAAAGGGCCTCGAGGGAAAAATATTACCAAATCGGTAATATTTTCTGGAGCAACTGAGCAATCAAATATGAACTGATATATACACAGGCAAGCATTAGACGACAGGGAAACTATCGCCAAAATTAGAAGTTAGGAGAACCATTGAACATTTGTCATCTGTGTTCACCTATGTACAGGAAAGCCGCTATCCGTCAGGCTTTTTTCGTATTCCGAGTCGCTCCGTGTCCGTCCAAGTTCACCGGTGTCGTTAGATGTTCACCGGTTCATTTTAGCAGTTTTTTGGATTTTTCTAAAAAGGGGAACAAGAACATTTTTCATCTACCGCCAATTTTAGCACAATTTCGAGCAAAAATCCATCTGCAGTCGAACCGCGAGTCTAAACAGAATATCTCACATCTCCCTGAAAAGTACTCGCTGGGGAAGATGATAATCTCGCCTATCGGCTCGATGTACGTTGGCCGCCAAATGTCCGTATGAGCAAGCTCATCCGTCCGCTTGGCAGCTTATCGCACAAAAAGAGAGTATTGCATCCCCGGTTCGAATGAGATCCGAGTTTACAATACTCTCTATGTAAGTGACGGACCGGTTATCCGGTCCTTTTTTAGTTCAGGCTTTTCGCCAGAGTTGTCAGCAACGCTGCCATTTCCGGATTACTGAGTATCTTTGCCAGAAGGTCAGGATCCACACCTGAAGGGGCTGCTTTTGCTTCGGATCCGGTTTCAGCCGGTGGCTCAATACTGTCTGCACCCTTCCCGCTGTAAAAGGCCTTCTCAAACAGTGCTGCGTTGTTTTTGCGGTCATCGTCGAGAATGTGGGAATACTGATCCGTAACCATCTGCGCCTGTGCATGGCCGGAATCACCCTGAACCGATTTGATGTCTCCGCCGTTTAGTTTCAGCTTGTAAGTGATGCTGGAATGACGAAGACTGTGAAAGACTACCTTTGGCAGATCATTCTTCTCAATCAGTTCTGCAAAGAGGGCAGTGATGCGGGATTGCTCTGTCGGCATTCCCAAGCCATTGGCCATGACCAGATCGAAATCTGCGTATTCATTGCCAAAGGCTTCTTTCGTGAAATCCTGCTCCCGTTTCCACTCTACCAGCATCTCAGCGACAGTCTTCGGAAGGAAGATTTTGCGGGTGCTGGTTGCCGTCTTCGGCTTCTTCAATACAAGGACGGTTTTATTGCTTTCCCGCAACTCCGGAAAGACGCGAAGCACGTCCTTCTTTCCCAAAACCTTCATAACACTCTTATCGACGCGCTGCAGCTCCTTATTCACATAGACATAGGCCTTTCCGGCAGCGATGCTTTCCGGAGAGATGTCTACGCAATCCCAGGTCAGGCCAAGCAGTTCGCCAATTCGAAGAGAACAGGCAAATGCCAGGTTGATGGCCAGCTTCAGGCGCTCATCCTCACATACCTCGAGGGCATGAAATAGAGTAGGGGTATCCCAGATCTCGCGCTTCTTTGCTTCGGATTTTGGAACCGTCGCATACATGGCAGGGTTCTTCTCCATAAGGTCCCATTTCACAGCCTGATGAAAGGCGCTGCGCAGAATGTTATGTATTTTTCTTACGGTCGGTGGAGCCACATAAATCACATTTTTAGAGTTTGCTTTCTGAGTGATTCTGTGCACGGAAGGGGTCTTCAGAAGCTGCATGTAATACTTCTCCAGAAGCCGTGCTGTCACGTCACTGAGTTTCATACTGCCGATGATTGGTGAGATATAATGCTCAATCAGAGCCGTATTGCTTCCATAGACGGACATGGACCATGTGGTCTTGCCATAAAGAGCAACATACTCTTTCAGCAGCTCATCCACCGTCTTGCACTGATGGATCACCATAGTGCCTATTTCCTGCCGATATTCAATCTCAGCTTTCCGACGCTTTGCATCGGCCATAGTCTTGAAGCTTTCCCATTTCTGCTTTCGCTTGCCGGTTGCTTCATCGTCGTAGAGGTAAACGACATTGTAACGGTTATTTCTCTGTACAATGGATGCCATTGTCTTTCGCTCCTTTCCTAGTTCTCGCGTTCGAGTTTCTGCTGAAACAGGAACCACTTAATATCATCCCGGGGGATCAGATACCTGAGTCCGTATTTTTTGGCTTCAATTTCTCCGGTCTGAATCAGCCTGCGCACCTCATTGTATGTAAGGTCAAGAAGTACAGCTGCTTCCTGCAGAGTAAATGCTGCCTTTGTTTCGTCCACCTTGAGACGGGGCTTCACTGCTTCCTGCTGCTTTCTCTCAATCGCCATGATTTCCTCCGGTGATCTGTCGCAAAGTTTGCGATATTTGTTCTGCCCGGCATACCAGCGATCAAAGCTGTCCTTTGTTACGCGCCGTCGGTCTGCAATATAGACAAACTCAAACTGATCTTTGTCTCTGCCGGTAAGAAGGATATTGTAAACTTCCTTCCGGGTGATCAAAAGCAGTCTGGCCATTTCCGGCATCGTCATGGATGCTGCTTCCAGCTCTGCATCTCGTTCCCGGTCCGCTTGGGTTCGATACTTGCTCTGCGTCTTGTACCATGCCTCAAAAACATCCTTTCGGATACGCATCCAGGTATCTACCTCAAAGGTCTCAATGTGATCCCGCTTGATCAAGGTATAAACTGTGTCATCGGATACACCGAGCAGCTCCGCCAACTCCTGAACAGAGTAAGAATATGCCTTGAGCTCCGTACCGGGCGGGGATCCATCCACCTTCTTGTACTTGATCTGGTTTGCATACCAGTGTTCAAAGCTGTCAATCACAACTCGCATCTTGCCTGCGACAATGATCGTTTCAAAGCACTGCCTATGTACCAGCCAGTAAGAATCGGTTTTTCCAAGCCCCAACATCCGCCGCATCTCCGGAACGGACATCGTAGTCTTTTTCTTTTCATCCATATCGGGTCCTCCTTATAAAGTGATAGCCAGGTCTTAAGACCTGGCTACATCGTAGCGGTTATCCGTTCAGATTGTTAGGATGTCGCGGAACGGTTCGACATCCTTGACAACTTACAGCTTGTTGTCCAACCACTCATCAAAGCTCTTCTTTGAAATTCGATAGGCGGACCCTATCTTAAACCAGCGAAATTCCTGCTGTTCCAACAGCTTATATACCGTGCCGCGGCTGATGCCGAGGATAATTTGTAGATCCTCAACGGTATAGCAGCGCTTCTCTGTGATGGGTATTGCATTTTCTGCCGGTAATTCAAAAGTCTCAATTGCTTCCATATGTCATTCCTCGCTTTCCATTTTCATCCTTGCCGCCAATTCAAAATCAGGGAAATTCTACGCCTTCCGGAATGGGCAAGGTATCCTCCGGATCCAGATGAAGGCTTACGCGGATGCTATCGTCAATGCGCTCCATGTGCTTTTGGCTCGTTCGACCCAGGTATTTGATGACTTGACACTTATTGACGGTGACGATCTGTTCCGCCTCACTCATGGAGGTTTCATTCAGACCGCGCTGCTTTTTGAGGACGCAGTGTGTAGGCTGGCCCAGCTTCTTCAGCTCCGTAGTAAGCGGCACGACAATCAATGTCGGACCGAAGAAATTGCCGCTGTTGTTCTGGATATTGATAACCGGTCGAACGCCGCCCTGAATATTTCCGCGATGCTCGCCCAGATCTGCCAGATAGATATCACCGCGTCTATAGTTCCAATCTTTCCTAAGCATGTTTTCTCCTCCTTGTGTAGGTTCTATGTAAAAGGGAGGGATATCGCTTCCCACCCAAGAAAGCCGCTAAGGGCTTAATCTCAAAAATATGTTATCCCCACATTTGTCCTCGACGCCCCTGGGAACTGGCAGGTGCTCTGACCTGCCGGGAATACATTCAGGCGTCTGGCTGCTACCAGATCCATGGGAATCTAACCCCTCCGTGGTTCTCACCGAGCTGCGTACAGAAGTATCATTGTGCTGTGATGGATCAATGCTGTATATCGGAAGCAATCCGATACTTACAGGCCGGTTCGCGCTCCTGCCTCCTAATGGCGATCGTTGCGTTCATCCGCTGATGTGGCTCCCCATCACAGGGCTGTGCCTGAAGAATGGTATGTAATTTTCAAGGTTCCTGTAGAGGAGTCGTTTGGCTCCTTACATGTACAAGTTTAGCCCATGCGGATGGATTTCTTTAGGTACTGGCTGTACGGGTTGCCCGCCCTGGTTGTACGGATTTGCTATAGTTTCCCTACAGCAAAGGGGCATTTCGGCAAAAAACGATTAATAAAAAAGCAGGCCCAAACACACTGAAATAATTACTCAGTGTATCTAGACCTGCCTTTGGGGCTGAGGGGCTGGTGCCCTTGTCTATCTCTAGCTGGCATTTAATTCAATTCTAACTCGTTTTAATTCGTTCCGTATCGAGTTAAATTTGTTTTTAACTCGTTATTGCGAGTTAGAAATGCGTTAATCATTTATGTAAAACATCCCGCCTTCTAATAGAATCATTCACAATAAATGGTATGCATTACCGACAATGTGAGGAGGATCCACACGCAGCCTCCATTACATTCTCTAAGTTATAACTGATAAAACAGGATAAATTTTATATTTTATCAGTTATAACTGATAAAATTGGAATATAGGATCCTGTACCGATTTACAGGCTTTTTGCGATTTCCGTCAGCTGAGTCACCACATCCAGAAGCTTCGTGCGGCTGTCTACCTTGTCATGATCTTTTCCTATGAGAAGATAGTCGGTGCTTACATGGAAGTAGCAGGCCATGGCAATGATCAGGTCGATAGACGGTTTTCTCTTACCACGTTCCATCTTGCTGAGATGCTCCAAACTGATATTGAGTGCTTCGGCCATTTCCTCCTGGGTCATTCCCTGTGCCTTGCGAAGAGTGCTCAGGCGAACTGCGAATTCGGTTGCGTCAAAATACATACTGTTTTCCTTTCCGCCTGCTGCGGAAGAGCAAAGGATACCATTGCTCACAGTACGTTCCTGACCTTGCTCCCGAAAATGGGTGCACTAAAGAAAGGGTACCGATACTGCTTTTCTGAAAATCAGAGATCGAGCAATATTTGTATCCTCGGCCCTTAATGCATGTCAGGCTTTCGATATGATGTTTGGGTTTCGAAAGCCTTGCCGATAAAAAGAAAAAGACTACCGGCAAGGCAGGGATCCTATGAATATAGGAATCCCGTCTTGTCGGCAGCCTCTCATGTATGTCTGGTTTAACTGACCGATCATTACAGCATGTGACCTGGAGATGGCTTTACGCAGCCTGTTTCATCTCAACCATTCCGTCGTTATGCCAAGTTGATTCAATTGTTAGATGCGCTCCTGACCCCGTGGGGCGTATATGTCAACGCGGTCATGCCTGCGTCCCATCGATTTGCTGACCATCGCGGTCCCACATCTGTCGCAGGTCATTCGGGTTATGCCATCTTTACCTTCATAGCCAATTACTAACTGGCGGCAGTTGGGGCAGTATATCTTTCTCGAGCGCCATCCAAGGTTTTCATGTGGCACTTATTTAACTCCCTTCTTATCTACATGTGTGTACGCAATCAGCAGGTACGACCTGCGCCTGCAGATTTCGGATTACAAATACCGGAATCTGCTTTTTTGTCTGCGGTTCCCAGCAGTATTTTGCCGCATGGCCGCAGTGCTCGCATTCCATCCAGCCATCCGTCTCTTCAAGAAACAGGCTGTGATTGACTACGCCGCATACCGGGCATTTTACGTCATATGTATTCATAATCTCGTACTTCACCTCCGGTGATAACAATATCATTTATAATGCTTTGATTACGTGCTTGGCTACACCCTGGACGATCAACTGCTTCACGCGGATCTCTTCGTCCGGATATTTTGCCTGATTCCGATACTCGAGAATGGCTTCCTGGGTATCTTCGTCGATTCCGGCGTAAACCTTCAATGTGCTTTCGCTGTAGCCGGTAAGGACGACAACGATATCACCAATCTCAGCATTGCAATCTGTCCTGATAACGACCAGATCTCCGCTATCGATACCCGCATCAACCATGGAATCACCGGAAGCCTCCAGAATATAGTACCGGCCATTCCCGAAAAGGGAAACAGGAAGGCTGACATATTCACGGATGTTTTCTTCCTCTGTCTGCGCGGAACCACATGGAATGGATCCAACGAGAGGACAGGGGGCAGAATCGGGAGCAAATTTCTTGATCATCGGAGTACGGATGGTACGAGACTTACCATCGTATTCGAGCATTCCGCGGTTGTCCATTTCGACCAGGTAGCGAAAAGCAGTCGTTTTAGGAACACCTACACCCAAAGCAATTTCATTTACAGAGGGAGTGGTATGTTTGTCGCAAAAATATTGATCAACATAGGAAATGATGTTTTGCATCGTTTCTGTGCTCATAGCTCTCATGGTTTTAATTCCTTTCTCTCGATAACGGAACGAATCGTTCCATTGACTGTATTATAATACCCCTTGCTCCGAGAAGCAAGGGGTGAATTGTTTAGTGGAACGCAGGTGCACAGAATTTTGGGCAGTAACGGATATTACATCTCGCTCAATGCATTCACGAGCATTTCCTTGTATGCCTCAGCAACATGCTGCGGTCCTTCAACTTTGATTTTTCCGTTGAATCCGAACACCCAGCTATAGAAAGTGGTGCTGGCGCATACGCTAACTGTCGCTTTGAAATGTTCGGCATCCACAACCACGGTTTCAAAGTCGCTGCCAAACTTATCGATAAGATACTTCATCACCGACACATGGCAATACAGCTGCACGGAAACCGGCTCATCGGTATCATACATACGGAATACATGCTTGCTGTAGTCTGCCGGAGTATAGCCTTCCGGAGGCATTACAGCAATCTGGTTAAGGATCTTCGGCTGCTCCGCAATACGATCCAGGCGGAAATTCCGCATTTCCTGACGTTCATCACAAAAGCCGCGCATGTAATAGTAATCGCCATCCCAGATCAATGTATATGGGCTTACCGTGTAGGGTTCTCCATCATTTGAAATATAGCGCTGCTTTGCCACGTCAAAATCTGTGTAACGGAAGGAGATTTTCCTCTTGGTATCAATTGCATCATTGATGGCATCGACGATGTAGTACCCGTTTTCATTATCTGACTTTGCACGACCGGCAACGTAAATATGACGGCGGAGCTTCGCAGCATTCTGCGAATTGGTCAGAGTGAGAAGCTTCGCTATCAATTCATCGCTCTTTCGCTGCGTGATGAATTTGGAAGAAGAGATAGCATCAACAAGGACCTTGAGTTCAGGAAGCTCATAAATATGGCCGTCATAATAATACTTGTTCTGGGTAGACTCATAGTGCTCAATATGTAGACCACAGTCGTGAAGCATGGCAAGATCATCACTGATGGTATTTCGGGATACCTTCACCGAATAATCTTCTTTGAGGATCTTCATCAGCTCGGCGGTTGATAGAGTGTGTTCCGCGTCGGTATGCTGAACCAGATGCTGATATAAATATAGGATTCTGAGTTTTGTTCCATTTTCCATGTTGCACCTCACTGATGCAAAAGCAATTCGAGACAATGTTTCCTTTCCTCTGCATTAAGTTTCTTGAAATAGAAAACCACATCCTCTATCATTGCTTCGCTAATCAACTGGTCTGCTTCTATCCTCATTGCTTCAACGGACTGTATCGTGGCCTGACTTAAATATGCCGGCAGTATTCGGGTACTCTCTTTCCAGGTGTGAATAGTTGCTCTTGTCCGATCACCTAAGGTTAGATGATTCTGACGCCAGATACGCTCCTTTGTATCAATCGCTTCCTCTGCACTTTTAATAACATCTTCAAGCACAGATTCCACATCAAAGTCCATTTCAGAACCGGCATATTTTTCTCTAAGCGTTGTAATTGCCTTTTCTAACTTTGAACGATCATTCACAGCACTCTGTAGTTCAGAAACATCAGCCATAAATGCATCAAGGGTCTCCTTCAGATCCTCAAAATCCTGAAGATCTCGTGCCGGGATACGATAATTCATTATTAAAGCTATACAGCTAAGAATGCTTTCTATATCCTCTTGACTCTGTGCATTTGCAAGATCCTCCCAGATATTTTCCATGTCTGTTTGGATTTTTTGTTTTGCTTCTGTAAGTTTCTTAACGCATTCATCGAGCTGAGAATGGAGTTTTTTTGCATCATTCCCAAGAGACTTTTCGAATTTAGCTAATCGCTCCAAAAGTCCATTTGCTTTAGACAACATATCGAGAATGTCTGTGTAATTTTTGAGGGAAGTGCTTCTGTATGCAGACAGATATTTCTGCCCATCTGCCAAAAGTTCCTGTCGGCTTCGGATTTCATCCTTCTTTGCTAATTCAGATTCACCTTTTGCTGTTAATTGACGCGCGTATGTAGTAAAACCAAACTTTAGGAGCTTTTCGTTGCAACGTTTTACATGCTTTTCAAACTGAGTCATTGCCTCTACTGACTTACAATGAATAGTTCCCTCTAACCATGCTTCGAAATACTCATTTATCAATGAGCGTGCCTGACTACTAAGTGAATTTAAGCGTTCGCGGTATTCGTCGCTCATCGTAAAGCCATTTTCATTAAAAATTGAATAGAGTGGTATTTCATCTATTAATTCGAGTGCAGTAAGTGCGTTGTATACATTTCCACGTTCCTCGGCACTCTCAAGTTCGTCTTCCACTTTACCAATTTGCTCACTCCAATCTTTTCGTGATCTTGCAGCGGCTTCAAATTTAGATTTTGCAAGTTTGTAGTTTACTTCTAGTGCCTCTGGTACGCCGTTATCGTCAGCATACTGTTGTATTTCGCGCTGTAATCGGATAATCGCATCCAACTCTGTGGTAGCATCTAAACGGTTAAAAAGCTGCTGAAATCTTGCTTCAACTGCGTTGGTATCAATAAGTATCAGCCTTGAGGACTTGATCAGATCAATATTGATCTTTTTATCCTTAATGATGACCTCATCTTTCCAACGTATTATGCTGTTCTGTGAATCATTAAAAAATACTCTGACACAATAGCTATGATTGGCAAGGATGACACTCAACATCATGATTGCGGCTTCTTCACTCAATCCATAAGGTGGATAGCAGTATTTTTCGAAAAAGTTTCCACAATCATATTGCTTATCAGTGTTCAATTGAACAACCGCATCCTCATATATACTTCTAGCCCTAGGTTCGGCCGGTGGCATCATGGCATAATTACTACTGATACATTTCCAAGATGTTGCGCTTGTTTCCATCAGAACAGCAGTGATCTTGCTGCGTACATCAGATGTAAAATCATGAATAGTATCGTAATTGACATTGTTGGAGAGCAACATTTTTACGATCTGGCAAAAATACTGACTTCCCTTACCTGTGAAATTATTAGATGCTGTAAGTAATCCATCAAAATTAAACGAAATGGCCTTAGGATAAATAGCTTCAAACACATCTGTCAAAGAGACCTGTAATCGCTTCTTTAACGGTCTTACCTCATCAAAAGATACGCATAAACGCTGCTTTCTTAATACCTCGAATTCATTTCGTAGGATATCTTCAGCTTGGCTAAAATCATCAGAATATGCTCTAGCAAACATTTGACGGATTGACTCATCCATCTGATCCAAGAGATCATAATTGATTAATGCATTTGCGAGTCTTCCTTCTGAATCATTTAATAGCATCAACAGAATAGGAGTATTCTGAAGCATCCTTGCAATCGTCTTTAACCGTTCAACACAGTCATAAGCAGTATCCTTGTTCACATATACCCACACCAGACGACCCTTCGGCAGCGCAGAACTTCGACTTTCTTTCCATATCTTCAGGTATTCTTCGGCAAGAGCTACTGTGACATCTTCTGCCATTAGTAGTTCCTGAGTAAACTTCCATTCATTTGTAAGGATCTTGTGATTAGTTCCAAATGATGTTTCTTGTGGTTCACTTAACTCGCCAAGCTCCAACACTTTTGCTGTTTTGAACATGGACCGGAAATCTGATTTCCAATTTGCTGCGATTCTTTTTTTCTTTATCTTGTATTCATGTGCACCTCTTGAATCCTCCATAAAATCGAAGCAACCGGCATGCTCATCAAATCCCAAAATAGCATACTCATTTTCAAGAAGTTCGAGTTCATCCTCTAAGTCCGAAATTTGCAGACCGGAACAAAGAAGAAGTGCTCTTTTTGCATCCTCATAATCTCTAGTCTTGAAACGCAAGATTCTTGCAATCAAATTTGCCCGTAATACTGCTAAAGAGCGATCAGAGAGTTTGTCACCCTGTTTTCTGAGGATATTATCGTATCGGATACAGTGTTGAGAAAGCTGCTTTCCGTTAATTTCCGATGAAAGCATTTCTTGATAAAGATCGCCCCGCATTAATTCTTCAGGCATTACCAATGGCATGTCACTATCAACAGAATCATCCGAAACAGAAGAGACATACTGGCTAATTAATGTCATTGATGAGCGATTCTGAAGATAATCCGACAACTGTGTTAACATGAAAGTTGAAAGTGGATGCATCGGATAAATACCTTCAACTATCACCTTTCTAAAAAGCGCATAGTTAGCCCAAACACCATTCAGCGATAACCATTGGCTCATTTGAGAATAGATTTCCTTCCACCTACTCTCATTTTCGTTTTGCCATTTTACAATGTGTTTAGTAAATGCGTCCTTATCATTACGATAGATTAGGTTAGCAAAAACTGTTTCTAGATTTGAAGAAATGTGATATTTATCGCTTTGATCATATCGACCAATGTAGCGGCTAATATTTCGTGTTTGATCTACTCGCACTAAATAGCTTTTAATATCAGACTGAATAAAATTAATCACCTGAAGGGCGCCATCTGCATCTTGTGCCACCTCAAATATCTGCTGTAAAGCGGAATCACCAGATTTTCCTGCATCAGAGCCTGAAGCATACTCCAAGTAGCGACCAAATTCATCGAACAATAGAACGATATGGTCAAACTGACCATTAAGACCACAGTATTCAGAAAGAAGCATTTCAAGAATGGAACGGGCAGAGATTCCCTCGTCCCAGCTGATCTCTTTCCCCGTTACCTGGCGATAGACATTGTTTACAATTTCAAAGGCCGTATCATCAGTTAAAAGAGTATCTTTAATTTTTGTAATTAATGCATCTCCGGTTTCGCGCCAATTAAATAGTGCTGCGCTCTGTTCAAATAATCCAATCTGGGTTTCTTTATTTCTTTCAAAAAACAGAGTCGCAGTTTCGACAGTTCTATTAAGGTTCCTAAGCTTATCTTCATTTAAACCATATAGCCTTAGACTTTTTTGAGCAGCACGAAGGATCTCGTAATGCAAGTTGAAATCTTTCATACCATTTATTACGAGAACAAAATTACTATCGGCGCACAATGCTCGGATAGACTCAGCTGCTTCTTCATCAATTTTCTTGATGTTGCCGATAATCGTTTCAAAAGTCTCCGGCATATATTTAGAACCAGAAAACAACTGTCCCAACGTTACCGCCAAATGAGATTTTCCAGTACCATAATCGGCAATAGCCAGTGATAACGGATTAGCGGATTCGTCATCGAACTTTTGCGATAAAGTACGAACAAGGCTAATTGTATCAATGGTCTTTGCCTTTGATTTAGCCTCTACTCCATAGTAATCCTTGCCATGAAACACAAAGTTTTCTGAAACTTTAGCGGCCTTCTCTGGCGAATAAAACCAGTCGGCTTGAACAGCGCCCTCAAAATATAGGTCTTTTCTAAATGCAATGATATCTCCGATTTTCATAGCAAGTCTCCTTAACACAATTCACTGTACAGCTCATCTACTATGGACTCCACATCAGTTGTGCGACGTACTGTAAACGGAACCATCTGACGATTTAAGGCAATAAGCCCTTTGTGAGCCATCATTTCAAGAACTTGATATTCCTCCTTATCGTTCCACCCAAATGGATTCTTAAATCCAATTGCGCTTAAATGATCAGCGGTTATTTCTGTATAAGAGGCCATTTTCGTCTCATCTGCCGAAGCGTTATTCAGCCACTCATCCCAATATGTAAGAAGAACAAATGCATACAGATAAACAAAATCAGAATCTATTTTGATGGTGTTTAACACTAGTTGTTCACCATCATCATTGATCAGATTTAAGGGGCCAAACAAATCCTGGTAGCTTCCATTAAATGGAGCCATTTTCACGCCCATTCCGAACTGGAGTTCAATTTCCTTATCAAACTGCTTAAGAGTCAGTTTATTACGATATTTTGGGAAAACATTGTGAAAAATATGAGCCCACAATTCAGCTCCGGCAAAAGGTCTGACAAGCATACAATGCATGGCTAGTAACGACAACTTTTCTAGCAGCCCTGCATCTTCGTTATTGATACATTCACCAAGGGCAGTATATGTGATTTCATATTTACCATCTCTCTTTTCTTTAGTAAGTAATCCCATGTATTCCGCATATGAGATGGTCGGCTCAACCTTTCCGCTGCTTTTTCCTGTTGGAATACCTGTTTGATTTGAAATATTTTGAACATCCATACCATTACAATTAGGAACCTCAGCGAGGAGACTACTTATATACTGCCTTTCAGGTTTGAATGTGAGATGAAAATTCAAATTTGTTCTTGCCATTTGCTTTTCCCCTTAATGCCAGGACTGCATTTCTGCAATCCTGGCAAGCATATTTAGTCTCGTTCTTCAAATGGAGTCACATTAGTAATGGTGGGACGTCCAATGCCGAACTTATTGTCTTTTTGTATTCTGCTTCCTACTACTATGCACTGGCCTTTCTTTAAGTTGGTAAGAGGAGCACGCCATTCATTAAAGTCGGTCGGGTTCAGCTGTTTAGCCATCGCCACAATCTCCTCGTCGGTCGGTTTAAAATACAACTTAAACGCTGACTGCATTAGGCGTACGATCTCATCTTCTGACAAAACCTTCAAAGACTGTGTAGCATACCAAGCGGACCATCCAAACTTTCTACCTTCCGTTAAAATCATACCGCTTGGTGAAGAGAGCGTATGGGAAAGGTTTTGAGCCTCGTCCAGCACAACCACAAAGGGTTTATCTTTGCTTCCGTATTTTTTCGTGTAGTGCCACATATCCCAAAGCAAAAATTCTGTGATTATTACCTGGATATCCCTTACAAAATTCGTTAACTGGAAGATGGTAACCTTGCCTTTTTCGCCATATAATACATCCTTCCAGTCGAATTCTTCTCCAGTAAATTCTACACTGTGGAAGAACGGAGCCATTTTGGAAACAACTGATTTAGCAGATTTATTGCTACTTTCATTCAGTTCTTTCTCAAGCATCTGCATGTTCATTGCGGCACCGTATTTTTCCAGGCCAACTCTACATGCATCAAAAACAGCTGCAAATTGCTGTTCACCGAAGCTATACACATGAGTAAGAATATTAGCAATGCGTTGTGCAACATCCGCTATTTTTTCTGGAGCCTTCATACCAGCCACTTCAATTTCATTCCGCTTAAACGGATTAATAGGAACGCCAGAGAAGTAGACAACGCGGTTGTCAATGCGATCCTCCATTTTTTCCAAGAACTTTTTCTCTAGCTGATCTGTTCGGAAACCTTCCGTATAATCAAATATAACTGTAGAAATCTCGGACTTGGAAATTTCATACAGCATTGTTTGAATGCTATAAGTTTTTCCTTGACCAGAGGTACCGGTAATAAGCAAATGTCTATTGGCAAGTTGAGGATTACCAAACTCCCAATAAACGCTATTTCCCAGGCGTTCAGTACCAATTTTTACGCGTGTTGATTCTAAGGATACCTGAGATACTACCGATTCTTCAGAAGGATCTTTGCTATTAACGGCCACTTCCGTTACCAAATCTGAGACCTGAGAAGAATCAGCTGTGCTCTCTTCAGATTTCTCTGGTTTCACATCTGTGTCTTCAGAAGTTGCTATATTAGCCCCTTCATTTTCAGTTGATGCAGAGGATTCCGTTCCTGTAATGCCGCCATCATTTGGCTCAATTTCAGGAATTCGTTTTCTGCTTCGAGCTTTCAGTTCCTCGAGTTCCTTAATTGCTGCGATCTCGAAATCCGAGGTGTCGTCGGATTCGTCTTCATCGTCACCCGTGGCTATATCGCTCTCAACAATCTGAACATAGCTAGATGAATGACTATCTAAAAGAATTTCTTGTATTTTTAGCTGCGGAATGTTGAATACTATAGTATTGTCGCAAGCGGGTTCCTCAACTTCTTCGGTACCTTGCATATCAAACCAGTATCCAAGAACTTCTCCCTTCCATTCGATAGAAAACTTTCCATCCAGAACCGCACGAAGCTTAGTAGATAAATCGCCAAACTCTTCAGTATTATCAGAAAATGTAACCTGAGCGAAGACCAGAGCTCGATATAACTGCGAAAACCAGTATCTTCGTTCGATAGAATCTGACTCGGGATTAAACACTCGCTGTAACTGCTCTAAACCATGTGACACTTGGGATAGAGCCTTCGCGATATGTCCGGCTGATTTGCTGAAGCTTGAAATCTTACACTCAATAACGGTTGCCTCTAGTTTTAAGATGTCATCTGAAGGAACAACTGAAAGCATCAAAAAATCTGGTCTACTAGATGAATCATCCTCATTACTGAACCAATGCTTATATGAGTCAAGATGAACAATGATGCGCAAAGCACTTCTAGACGCTTTTCGTTTCTCGCGCATCGAAGTAAGTACATAGGCCATAAACTCATTTACATTATGGTCTTTCTGATTAATAGCCGATAACAAGCTAATTCCATCCAGAGAACCGGCTTCTTGAATCACTCTCGCCACAACACTATCTATAAGTGTTTTATCCCAGTGAAACAACTGATAAAGCCTGTTAGAAAGACGCTGTTCCACGGTATCTAGAATAGAATTCCGCGCGGTGATTGTTAAATTATATTGGCCATAAGTACCTTTGCCGGTACTAAATCCAATAATGGAATACTCATTTCCTGCATCTCCTTTGAGGAGAGCTCCATCCATAACTCGATCAACGCAAACAACCCAATAGGATTTTTTATGAAGAAGTCTTATGATGTTTTGGGTTTCTTTTTCGAGGCTCGACTCGCGAACAGCAATATACTGAGTAGTAGGTATCATTTCAGAGTTTCTACGATATCTTACTACTTGAGTATGGTTAAATGCCGCTGTGAATTGAGGCTGAGATAATTCAATTCTCCGCTTCTTAGAAGTTTTTGACAGCGGAGATGGCTTGTATACAATAGGGAAACGACAATCACTTGCCAAGGAAGTATACGTATCATAGTTTGGAATGAACGAGAATGTATTTACATGGAGGAGATCCATATTAAACACTATATCGTTATTCGGTCCTAACAGACGATCCAATTCACTTCTTGAACTCCACTCGTTCAGGTATGTACGAATATAAATGTTGCTTTCCTGAGCAAAATAGTCGTCCATCCAATAAGCAAGATAATTTCGACCACCTTTGTTCTCCGGTTTTACTAAAATTGTTATCTTGATATTGATGATTTGATCCGGGCTTTCCTTTCGTATCTCATCAGTATAATGATAGACGGCTGCAACTATAGGCTGGAGCTCTGTAGGATTTACAAACACTAAACTCATGCTATATTGGGCTGATGGAAGGGCTTTAATATAGTCTTTCAAGACATCGTAAATCATCTGAGCATCATCGTTCATGCGAGTTAATTCGCTGCGATTAAACTCATCATCGTAAATGGCTTCCTTCTTTATGAGATCCTTTACACGTGTCTTAATCTCATTGGTTTTGTTGCTATTTCCATACACAGAATAAGAGCCATAGGTGCCCATAATTCCAAGATAATCTGCGTTTGCCGCTGGGAACAAATCGACTGCTGATTGTATTTCAGTCGCCCGGTATAGGTCAGCAAGAGTTTCTTCAATATTCAGAGCTTTTCCGGAAGTATCATATGTACTCCACGCTCCATACAAACCATCAACGATAAAACGCTTTTGGTCACAAATCTTTTGAAGTGCTGCAGGGTGCCAAGGTGGAACAATACTGCATTCTGTATCTTCATCCTCCTGAAGGAAAGTAGTATTCTCTTCAAGATTAAAAGCGTGAATAAACGCGTCAAGTATCCAAAGCTGGTTCTCTGGATGCGATTCAACCAACAAGCGGGATGCAAGTTTGTTATATGCTTTAATGAATGAGTTAGCAGCTTCTCCACCAACACAACGATAGAAGCCTTTTTCAGAAAGTCGCTTGATTAAAATGCAGAATTTCTCTGCAACATCCTCAAACAGCACTCTGTAAACGAGGAGATTAGACCCAGCTTTTGCATTCTTTGTCTTCTCATTAATGAAATCCATTAAATTGAAGCTGTAATCTATATCAGATTCTTCGTACAAATCAAAGAATTCTTCCTCGCTTTTTAATACCATGGCCGTTCTGATTTTTTTCAAAACGCCGATAGGGATTACTTTGCCTCCTATACACTTAGCGAAATCCTGACGAGCTATGTCGCCAAAATCATACAACCAACCAGACTCGTTTCTAAACTTCCAGCAAAACTGGACTTCGAGGTCCTCTTCTTTATCTCTTGAAGAGTCCCAATAAGTAACAACCTCTCCATTTGCATCAAGACAGCGAACCGCAAACTTAATCTTGCTCAGAGTGTTTGTCCCAGAAGCGGTCTTTACTATACCATCAATGTTCTCTGCGACTTTATCAATATCGAAAAACCCCTCATCAGAGCAGCTGATGGACACACTATCCCCATTGTAGCTCCAGTTAGGAAGGTCAATGAATTCGAGGACACCTGAGGTATGAATACAAATATTCTCCCAAACACTACGAAGCTGTTCTTGTTTTTCGGGATCGTCTGCATCCGTAAATCCGGTAACAATTTCTGCTTGAGTAAAAGTGAAATCAACCTTTGCAATCGAATCGACCTTATTTCTTTTTCCGATTTTCAATGCAGAAAGAAACGCAGTTAAAAATGCTTGTAAAGGATCCCCCAAAACGGTGTACTCAGGGACAACAACCTTTACTGGCTTTTTAAGCTTAATATTCAGGATCTCATCGACTATGGCATAATCCATTTTCATTAAGCGCGTCTTGTTTTCTGGAACAGATTCACCACGAGCAAATGCAAGAAGGGTCTGACAAAAGTCTTCATAACTATCAAAACCTTGAGTAGCCCATTCAGGCCAAATACTAGAGTAGGTTTTTCCTTCTTCATCATAAGTTTTCAGCTTTTTCTCAAGGTTCTTATATTGAGCCTTAGAAATCTTGCTAAATAGTTTACGACTAATAAACTGATATTCGGGTCTGAGGAAATTGCCATTCTTTTCAATCTGTTTGCGTGAAAGCACTTTGAGGGTGCGACGAGGCAATCCCCAATCCGGCAGAGACTGGAAATACTCAAAAATGAACTCTTCAAGAGAATCAAAACTTGCATTCCACTTGTCAGCACATGCCGACAACTTGCAAATATCTGGCGCAGTGAACTCAAACAAACAGCGATATAATTTATTGATGCATTCGATATCTGATTCAGATAATGCAAAATTAAAGCATCCTTCAAATACCGTGCTATAATTGCCGGAAATATCTTGCAATAAGCTTTCCGGAGTAATGGTATAGCAGTTCTTTAAGCCACCGGTATCTTCCTCATCTTCAGTTCCCATTAAAACCAGAATATTACTGTTATGAAGATTTCTGTAATAAGTTACACTTTCCTTATCGGCAACCCAACCGTTCTGAACCATTGATTGAACCGTAGTTGTATCACTTGCAGCCTGTAAGGCAGCCCACTTTTTCCCAGCAAGTTTGATTTCAACAGATAACGGACTTAATTTGTAGGCGTAAGCGATCAGTCTTGCAACCTGATTATACAAACGTAAATCTTCAAAACCGTTAACCATAATCATGGTTTCGCCGTTTTTTTCAGGTTCGTGTGAAGAAACGAGTTGTGCTATTTGGTTTGTGATATAATTCATAACTCCTCGTCCTCCTCGATTTTATCGTATGGATTTACAACAATAGATGTTGCGTCAGATAATTCGTGCAAAAATCCGGTTGCCTTAAGAAATTCTTGGAAGGCAAGCTTATTTTCCAGAAAGCTGTTTGCAAGAGCATTATCATCATTATCAGCCATGATTTTATACTCGGCGGGGCCTATTACAATTCGATATTTCTCATACAATTTTGACAAGAACATATCTAGTGTCATTTTCTCGCCAGGCTTTACTAAAGCCAAAACCAGGAAACGGATACTATCTTCAGGCAAAGCAAATCTTTCGTATGGTCCTGAAGTGGGAATAATACACTGAAGTTCCTTGCCTTTAGATCGAAAGATATCCAGGGAATCTTTCCGGGCTTTTCTTACTTCTTGCATACGTTTGTCAATATCAGTTTCGGAAAGTTCAATAGACTTATGTCCAAGAGCAGTCACAAAGCTGTCTTCAACTCGGCGAAATCCAGAAGACGCAACCTTTTTGACAATTTCTTCTGTCATTCCCTTCATATCAATGATCCAGCATTCACGCTTTTTTCCAAGATAATTGGTAGTAGCAACAGATAACATTCTTAAAACTTGAAGCATTACACCCTTTGAAAGAAGTTCAACCTTCTTAACAGGATGCATACTGCAGGACAAATAATTGATCAATTCATCAACACTGTCATTGGCTACATTCTTATATGCGCTCTCCGGGATATAAGCCAAGCGAAGTTTATGCTTCGGACTATCTTTATAACCCATCGTTTCTTCCCAGGTAGCTTGTATGAACGAAGCAATTTCAGACATTTTCTTGCCCTGGATTACGAGTAATTCTCTGAGCAACTTCTCGAGTTTTTCCTGATTTTCTGGACTATTTTGTAATCCCTGGAGGATGTGTAGATAGTATAATTCGCCACCACGCGCCAAGAAATTTCGTTTATCAAAATCAAAAAGGTCATCAATGCGATTCGCTTTTTCGGGATCATTTTTTAATTCATCCCAATTAAGAGTGGCACGCTCTTTCTTCTTTGGCATAGCTTCGCAAAAAATGACTTCCGGGCAGATTGGAAGCATTGCTTGTGCACACCAAGTACGCTTACGAAGAACAACTGCATAACCATGAAATAGATCCTGCAGAGACTCCAAAAATTCAACTTTTTCTTCTTCATCAGCGTCTTCTATTTTTGCAGACAGAGCTTTTATCAACTCTTGATAAGCCATTTTATCAACTGTAGCTGCGTCGTTTTTCTTGCTCTTGTCAAAAAATATGAAACGCTTTAAGCCCATTCTTGGCTCAACCGTATAGAAGAGCACATTCTTACTATTAGGGTCATGGAAACATAGTTTCCCTCCGTTAGGTCCGTCTTTTTCCGCACAAAACACTAAAAGAAATTCGATTAAATACTCTACCAAGGTTTGGTCTGCGTGAAATCTATTACCGTAAATATAAGTCGCGAGCGTAGCCCGACTATCGGGTTTTACGTTTTCCGGGAAAGTCTGCATAAAATTCACCCCCTTAACTCAATCGAATCACACTGTCTTCAATACTAATGCTCTTTTTATCATAACCATTGTTATTGAGAATGATCATTTCCAAATCATCATTGTCAGAGAAAACCACTTTTAATAATTGTGCTTTCATGCTCTCTATTCCGTGAGAGAGCTGCGGATCGATATTCGTTGATATAACTCCATTTCTAAGTTCCTCAAAGTAGTCAACCATAGGAAGAGAAAGCATAATCTCTTCACGTTTCTGAACTCTTAATATAAGGTTTTTCTTCCCTGCATTCATTCCCGAATCAGGTTTCGATACAACCTCAATGTCATTGACATTCAATTCACCCACAACAAGCTGCACGCTTTGGGCAATTCCGCTTTCCTTACTTAAGGTAATAGGAATGGTATTTGAATTGCTAATTACCGTACCTAGATACATCATTCGCAGCGCATCTACTATTAAGGTTTTTTGAGCTTTTGAAGGCTTATTAACATCATTTCTTACATCCAAATACATCACGTATTGTTTGGAAAAAATATCTTCAGTGTCCCTGCGCCACACATCATCTGGTACAATGTTCAAGAAAAAGTATATGCGTCGTAACTCTTCAGCCCACCCTCTGAGAAACATACTGCTTTTTTCGGCTTGACGGATAATCGATACAACTTCGGCAGAGAACAGGGTTTCGTACGATCTTCTGATGATTAAATCCTCATCTGCGCGTAAGCGTTTGCTCTCAAAATAATTGTCATGAGCCAGTTTCACCGCTAAAACATTTTGAGCCTGTGAATTATGTAGTGTCCCCACATATCCAAAGAACAGATTAAAGAACAACATCTTATGAAGATCCATAGGAATAACATCTTCACACTCCATGCCGCCTGTTAACATATAAGCAAGCTGTTCGGTCATGCTTCGAATAGTAAGCCGGTGTCCATATTCAGTTTCCCATATATAATATTTAGAGAGGAAATCAAACACTCTTGTTCTGTTATTTTTGATTAGTCTTTGATTTTGACAAATATGACAATAATCCTTTTTGGAGCAAGACTCACATCCTTGCCACAAGTCATCACTTATAACATTGGAAAGATACTTAGCAGGAAAGGCAGTATTGTCAATAGCCGCAACATTAATCACCAAAAACGGGAAGGACTCAATGATTGTAACTTCGCCTTTATTACTGTCCATCGCTCCAATTAACTGCATTTTTGCTTTTTCGGCTTGTTCTGCATCATCAAAGAGTTTTCCAAATGTATTGATTAGCGGTCCAGTATTAGCAACCATGAAAACATGTTTTCCCTGATCCGGATAAGAGACTATCTTGTGCATCATTTCTAGCTTTTTCTCATCTGAAAGCTCTGAAAAATCTTTGATGCAGCAACATACTCGACCAGAAGATAGAGATACTTCTACAATCGGAGTCGAGAAATCCGGATTAATACCGAGCTTAGACAGCACTTGGTACATTAGACTCGTTTTTCCGTCTCCAGCATGACCTGTTAATACTAAAATGTGCGGTTCAGTACCCGTCAGTGATTGGATAATATGATCACAAATATCCATTTCGACCATTGTCTTTGCATAATATGGGCTTTCAACATTCTTTTCGCCATATGCATTGGAGTTCTGAGCATTGTAGTTATGTAATCCGTTCAGATATTTAACATAAGGATTCACTTCACTCATTCTCTTCATTTATCCTTTCTGTTTATTGCAAGTCACATACACTTCGTGAATCACAGATTTTCTTCTATGTAATCAAGAGCGTTCCGCAACTCCTTATAATCATCATCTGTTGTAAATGTATTCACACTGAATCGAACCGTACCTGCTGGAAATGTCTTTAAGAAGCGATGCGCCAATGGGGCACAATGTAGACCGGTTCTTACAGAAATACCTAGTCTATTAAAGAGTTCCCCTGCGCTATCACTGCTGATACCATCAATCAGACAGGATACAATTCCTACATATCGGTGATTTGAACTGTTGCCTATAATCTTTATAAAATCGTATTGCGACAACAACTCAATTAGTTTTTGGCGTTGTTTTGTTTCTTCCTCAAACAATGAAGCCATCCCTGTAGAAAGTATCCACTTCAATGCGGCATTCAGCCCCGCAATACCGACCGTATTCAAGGTTCCCATTTCAAACCGAGACGGAGCATCTTCAGGCATATCCTGGTTTGCAGATTCAATACCAGTACCCCCGAATAGAATTGGAGGCAGCTTAAAATCAGCTTTCATAACAAATCCAGCAATACCCGTTGGCCCTAGCATTGTTTTGTGACCGGCAAAAGTAGCAAAGTCTATAGTTTCAAGACCCACATTACAGTCAACAAGACCTGCTGTTTGTGCCATGTCAAGAAGCGTAATGGAGTGATATCTTTTTGCCATTTCAAAAATGTCTTCAGCTGGTGCAATAAGTCCCATTACATTACTCGCATGACTAACGATAACAAGATCAGGTGGAAGAGCTTCGAACTGATATCTAATCTTACCCAAATCAAAAGACAGATCATTGTTCACAGCTAATTCCGTTACTGTTATTTGTCCCTTGGTACGAAATGCGTGTAAGGTTCTTGTTACTGCGTTATGCTCAAAAGGAGTGATGTAAACATTTTTCACGCCTTTCGAAATGACTCCTTGAATAATGATGTTTAGTGCAATTGTATCGGTGGGTTCAAAAATCACTTCTTTCGAGGGGCAATGTAGTATATTTTTCACAAGATTCCTTGTCTCTGTCAAAAGGGCTCCTACCGATTGAGCGGATGCATATTGACCTCTTCCAGCACTGCCCCCACAATGCCGGTAGAACTGATCCATATACTCATACACGCATTCCGGCTTTGGAAATGTGGTAGCTGCATTATCAAAATAAGCCATTATGCATCCTCCTAATCAACATAGTTTTTTTAATACTTCCATCAAGATCTGGCGTTTTTCTTGTTCAGATATAGAATGCCCCATAGCATCCAGGGCGGCCATTATCTGATTGTATAGTAATTTACTTCTTCCACTGACTTCCACCTTATCGAATCTTTTGGTAACTGTAACTCCATTAGAATCAACATAAGATATCTGATAACTACTTGTTCCCTGCACATGTTCCGGGACATCTTCACTCACAAATTCACTTGCGGTTTTTTTGTATTTATCAATATTGGTAAAGAAACGGTCTATAGCGGCACTATCCCAATCTTCAATTCGCAAATCTGTAGCAAGTTTCGCTAAACGCGTGATAAAAGCATCCTCGTCGTTTGTTATATTTTTGAAAAGGTCGAGACATTTGTTGGTGCCGTCAGGGAAAAGCTGTTCAAATACTTTTGAGTCGAGTGATTCACACCAGTCAGTAATTATCGAGGCAAGGGACATTTGCTGTATATTGTCAGCGGTCTGCGGTAAAACAAAACGCTCCTTGATTTCGCTGACCAAATACGCTTTCAATTCTTCAATCAGATGATCATAAAATTGCTTTGCGAGAATGACATTCTCTGCAATACCAGGATTAGAACTTTCGGCATAACCAAATGCCTCTGGAAGTTTTGAGAAAAGCAACTCATATCCAGTCGGATTTTGCCGGAATATCTTGGTCATCATAGCATATCGTTTGTCAATCTTATTTCCGTTGGGCAATCTCTTAATTTCTTTCGAATATTTTGGCAACGCAAGAAACCAGCGTTTCATTGCATTAGCTACATAATCGTAGAAATTTGTACTCTTTTCTGCTTCAACCACATAGCTTCCAAAAAGGGTTGCCAGTTTACCGACATATTCTTCCTTATCAGAATCCCAGTCTATATACGAGAACGAGAAAGCATCTGGGTCTGCGTTGATTTGCACTAATGTATCAACAGACGTTTGGACCTGCCCATATCTGTCAAGCACAACTATCTGCTTTTTATATTCGTGAATAACAGCCGCCAAGTAGATTGGAATAAGCCCCTTTCTGAGGCCAATTTGCCCTTCGGGTAATGTCAGCTGATCGTACAAGGTCTTAAAGCTCACAGGGTTTCCGCTTCGAGCATTAAGAATAAAGCCTTCGATAATACCCAACATATACTCCATGTCCGGGTCGGAAGGATGAAGGTTAATTTCAGGCAAACGTTCTTCTTTCCAAATGCCAGTACGAACCAATGTGCTTCTCATAATAGACACTTCTTGTCCACTACCAGACAACCCCAAACCAGGTTCAAGTTCGTTTCTGAGCAAGGCAGCCACTATTTTGTTCCTACTATTAGCAGCAATCGTAGTTATCTCATCTTTGTTAACAGCCTCGTTATTTACGACAGGCGTTCTGCCGAAAACAGTATCGCAAATAGAAGACATGAGTTCTGTTAAGGCCGCTTTTCGATGTATTGCTAGTTTTTGTCCATCATAGATATAGTTTGACCTAAAAGCTTCAGGATGAGTATATCCAGAAATAAACCTAGAAATCATCTCGTTTAAATCATCAACAACAACGTCGTATTCATCAAACAGAACTGGATCGTCGACAGATTTCTCTCTAAGCTCAAGTGCCGCATTATACTCTCGAACAATTTGCTCTATCTCAACATAATGCTTAGGAACAACAAAGATGCATTGCTTTCCAGTTTTGTTTTCTCGAAGAGTATTGATAATCCCCGGTACCGAAGTTTCGGAGTGCAATAAGATTCCGAATATAACTCCATCGGCTTTTATGGATGCAGACTTTAGTGCCCAATTGACATCCGAGGTCACCTCATCTTCATCAATAAATACAAATGCAAAATATCTTGTTATATCGCGAGCATCGTTATAACGAGCAGGGTACATGTAATTATCGAAATTGGACCTGTTCAAAGAGTCTTTTACAGACAGTTTTCCAAATTGACTAGTAACTAGGTCTGCAATCTGTTGACGGACATCTATTCCTGAACTCTGCTTTAATCGAAGATAGTTATTGCTTCTTTTCAGATAGATGACAAAATCTCTTTCGACGAGTTCATTAATTACTGCATCAATTTCTTCGACCTTATACCCAGCGGAATAAATACCTATCAGCTCTTCTCTGGTAGGCTCAAGGCAATCAAACTGTTCAAGCATATAGATCAGAGAAATGGTTTTTACCAACTTGCATCCCAAAGAATCTCTATCTAACTTTTGTAGAATATTCTCCGTCAAGACATAGGTAGTATGAATATCACTTCCGAACGCCTCTTTTTTCAAAAGGGAGGAGAAATAATCATATATCACATCAGGGGTAATCAGACTGAAAGTATTATCTTGATAATTATCAAGGAAAGAACTTAAAGTCGAATTACCTTCAGCAGACAAAAAGGTAAACAGCGTTCTTTCATTCTGCGCAACTTTCTCGGAAAGCCTAGGCAGAATAAACATTGATATAGGAGCTAATGGATATCCCCCATATATCGCGGTGTCTACAGAATCCTTAATATCTTGAAAAACTGTATTCTTTTGGTAGCGCTGAATAAGGGCAGCAAAATCATCTGCATAAATTCTGCAGAATTGGTCCCACATATTCGGATTTTTTTTGATTACAGAGGAAATAATCTCATATGTTTGAGCAAAATTATTGTTCAACCGAACATGCTTGAAACGTTCGGAAACTCCTCGCCATCCATCGACTTTCTGTTTAGGAAGTTTATCGATATAGTTCGATATTTCTTTATGACAAATAAGCATTAAATGCATCTGTAAAGTTCCACTTCGATTGCACTTTTCGGCAAAATCTTGTAGCATTTTTGTATCGCTCATTGATGCCTCTGCAATATTCGCCTCAAGATATTTACTGAATTCATCGTAAACAACGTAAATACCAGAATATCCCCTTGCCTTTATGCCTTTAGCCGCTTGTTCGTAAAGATCGACCACATCAAAGCCAAGAAAAGGGTTGAAAATGCTGCCAGCAGTTAATTGAGGATACAATTTTTCAAACTTCTCGTAAGCCGTAATATCGAACTGTTCAAGTGCTCCCTCGAACTGCGCTGCCGGAACATCAATCATTTCCTCGAATGCCTTATATGTATCAGGAAATTCAGCCTTCCAACGTCTGATAACAGATACAGCAGCTTTATAGTTCGTCTCTGGCATAATGTCTAACATATCATTATCAGAGAGCGTGCGCTGCAGTGCATTCAGAAAAGCCTGTGTTAAGCTAGTATTACTTCCTGTAATTACAATTGGCAAAATCTTTTCCGAGCTCTCGTAATAATTGTCTACAAGCTGAAGAAGTCTATGATTCTGACTTATTCCTGAAATAACCTTCTCAAATAGAGAAATATCCTTCTTCATCAGCATGGACAAAATCATTAACACAATGTGAGATTTGCCTTTTCCGTACGCTCCAATAAGCACTCTAGACCTTTCTGTGGAAGAGGCACTAGTACTTGCCAGCACATCTTCCAACAGGTTTAATGCTGCCTGCGTCGGAATAAAATTCTTTATCTTCTCATCGTTGTTCAGGTCAAATCCAATGTTCACGGAATACTGGAATCCTGACGCAACAGATATCATCTGGCTCATAATCTATCTCCTAGTCGATTACTCAATCGTTAAATAGTATTTGTCTACACATTCCTGGAAAGAATATGTCTGAAGAATATTAACCACATCTAGTCCGGCTGTTCGACTAATCTTGATAGTTCCAAGTTTTTCAATCTCGTATAAAAGATTTAGCATAGCAACAGAGTCTAGGTTAAATATCTTTCCGATATTGCATGGAGCAGTAAGTAATTCATTCAATCCTATTTCAGACCGGCCATTTGCCTGATCCATTATGATTGCAAAAGCTACCCAAGGACTAATCATGGATATTTGCGGGGTCGCTTTACGATAGGTCTTTTTTGTTTTGCTCAAGATATCAACTAATCCCAATTCGCCAAATGGACAATCAATATTATTTTCTGGAGAGATTTGCCCCGGATTTATCTTATGACGAGGAAGATATGTATTAATAATGCAACTAAAGTCGTCATTCAATGAACGAATAGCCACATCGCCGCCATCGTCAGACATCTTGATATATTTTTGTAATGCGTCGACAAAATCCTCTTTGGAAAACTCGGACATGTTAAACTCGTTAAAAAAGAAATACCATGCCGTTGCATCGTCGCGATTTGTCGCTAGTTTATACTGCAACAACAACAACGTTCCGCTTTCCTCAATGTATCGATCGTTTTCATATACGCTGTTTCCCAAATCAGTAAAAGATTGAGTCCTCTTGCCAGAACGAGGTTCTGAGGTTAATCCGACTGCCTGCAACCAGTATCTCAACGCCTTTACCATATTAGATCCCAATCCAAGAACGTCCATGGGGTTTTCTTCTTTTGAGACAAAAACATCGCTTTTGGCCTTAACGCATTTCATGCCTTTGTTAAGCCAACCCTTTCTTATAAAGAACGTGTCATGTGCACGAAATTTCATATTGCTTCCTCCAGCGTTTATTTGGTTCTTAGGTACTTGTCCATAGTGCAGCCGCCATCAAGAATTTTAGCTGACATACATTTCTTACAATGGACACACTTATCGGGATTAATATAGTAATATCCGCCGCTAATCGTGATTGCTCCGGCTCGACAAATTGATTCGCACTTCAAGCACTTTCGACAGGCGTTGAATTTCTTAATTTGATATCCGACTAATCTTTGTAAATCTTCATGATCGGCAACATTCATAGTGCGGACTTTTACCGCATAGTCAAAACCATCCTGGCCAAAAGGTTGGAGCGATAGAATAGGAACATTTGTCCTAGAATCTAACACAAGAACCTCTTGCAGTAGTTTGTTTCCCAATTCAGGGGCAACTCGTCCGAAAGGTACGAACATCCCTGTTAGTTCATCATCAAATGGCCGAGTTAAGCGATAAATCTTAGCATGTTCCTCGCTAGTACAGTTCGTGAACTTAATTTTCACATCATTGGCCGAAGCCAGACCATTTCCTCCCTGGCGTGCCTTCCACTTTCCGGAATCAACATATACTTCTGGATCAGGTTTCCCAATTTTCTTTGCAAAACTAATCAGAAAATCTCTCCAGCGTTTTGATTGCTCCGGCATATAAATGCGAGATAAGAATTGCGCTCTCTGATTGTTGTTTGGACAACACCAACATCCAACACGGTCGTATCCCAAACGATATGCCTCATTGAAATCTATATTCTCTGAAATAATGTAAAGCCAAATATCAATGTCTTTCCAAAAGAAAATCGGAGATGCAACCGTTTGCTGCTGGATTTTGACAGATTCAGAACTATCTTCAATTCTGTTGTATTTACTTCTACTTACAGATTCAGACTTTCGAATTCCATAAAAAGTAAGAATCTGCTGATTCCTATATAAGCTATTAATCACACGTGTAATTGGTCCTGTCTTAAACATTGAACAGCACCAACGCATCATTCTTGCAGGGGGACCAATATCTTCACATACATCCAAAAAAACCTGCTCATAGTTTTGGGCGATCTGAAAAATGGCTTGGGGATGCTCATCCCTAAACCGATATGCATATTCTGTAGTTGATGGAAACTCTAGTGTTGTATTACCAAAAATATGAACCAGACTAGGATTACTAAGTCCTTTTACTGCGAGGTCTGCCGTAACTGTAGAGTCTTTGCCACCTGAAAATGAAACAACTATATGTTCTGAATCATACTTTTCGGAAGCTTTTTGAATAAAGTCAAACGCCTCATCCTTCAGATAACTCAACCGATCGCTATTTGCCGCGATGAACATTTTTATATTGGCATCGAAATACTCGTAACTATTCTCGCCTTTATAGCGCTGTAATTCTTCTGACAATTTATCCGTGTCCGCCCTTTGAAATAAAGAACTAGGCAGAGAGACGCCCTTGCCATCGATGTAGTATCTGCTATTAGCGGCCCACACGGAAGAATTCAAATACTCGTTAGGTTTCTTATTTAGAAGCAGTTCTAGGAGTAGTCGTTCCTCTGGAAATACGGGGCGAAGGTCTGAAGACATGTACTTGGTTTTTCGACCACATAATGGACAGCTCCCCTTATCAGCCTGATTCACCAACTGAATAACGGGGGTTTTACAATGACCACACCAATATATTTCTACCGGGATGTCTTCCACCGTTTCATTTCCGCATACCGGGCAATAGGATTCATTTGTTTCAATATTACAATTCTTGCACCACATACGAATCGCTCCTACAAACAGTTTCGTTCTTCTTTAATGTACTTCCCGCTACGGATTCGGGCATCCTTTGGTTTTTCGGCATCCGCAGGAATAGCCCACATATTACCGATTCTAAATGCACCAGGAATCCGTTCTCCAGAACAAAGCACCTGAACTCGTCTTGCGGTCAATCCCCATTTCTCAGCAGTTTCTTTAATAGATAAGTATTCCATAAAAATCTCCGTGCCTATATCACCATACGATTACGAAGCCCCCAAAGAGAGCATTGTTTCAGTATTCATTATATGCCATAATGCGAATAAAATCAATTATATTTTGGCTTCTTCTGCACTAATATTTGTGCACCTCACTAATTTGCAAGCAATGTTTCCTTGGCCAAGTCCTGCGAAAACACCGTTATCCCGAAACGGGACAACTTGCTTGTTGGGATATTCCCAAGCCCTTACCGATCATCACTTCGTGATGGCTGCGCGTTTCTTCGAAACACTAAAAAAGCAAGGTCTGAGTAGCAGCACTATGACTGTTACCCAGACCTTTTGATCTGCCAAAACTTAATGACTTTGCTCATCCTTCCGGCGTTTTTGTTCTTCCTCCTTGCGCTCTGCATCATAGAGAGAGGCAATATTCTGCTGGGCAATCAGAAGCTCCTGGGCATCATTTTTCGCCAGTCTGTATTCGGCATAGGCCTGCTTTTTTGCTGCAAGCACCTCAGCATATTCAATGCTGAGATCCTTTACCCTTGGAAGCTTCCTTACGCCCAATTCATCGAAAGCCGCCTTTGATGCTTTATGAATCGTAATCTCTTCTCGATGTGCCTCCAGAAACTTTTTGCTGTAACCGGCTTTGCGGTACTCCTCATAAGTGGCCCGCGTTTTGGAATAGTTGATGATATGCTTTTTCAGAGTGCCGATCTCCGCCAATCGCTTTTCCGATTGCTGAATAGAGGAGAGCAGGGCATCTCTTTTGGCAGTCTGCTGCTGCACAAGCTGATCCAGCTGCTCCATGCTTTCAATCTTATGATCCCGCAGGAACAGCAGCGTTTTCGACATCTGCTTCAGGTTATAAACCGATGCCCAACGCTGATATCCGGCGCCTTTGTTCTGCAGCTTGCTCTGGATATCAATGACAAGATTGAAGGGGCGGGCATCTGTGCGGTGGTTGCGTTTTTCTCTCGGTTTGTGTTCCTGCTGCCCGAGGAAATGAGCTCGCAGATCCGCCTCGGTATAGCCTTCCTCCAGAGAGGACAGGCGGATGAAGCGGGCCTGATTTTTCCCTTTGACAGAAATATGCTTTCCGCATTTTATCTCATAATCCAGTGCCCGCAGCTCCTGCAGAAATGCTTCAAAGGACTCCGGCTTCTTCTGCAGAACAGCATCGATATCCTCACAAAGAACATCTCTGTTTTTTACTCTGCGAGGGTAGTCTGTTCGTTTTGCACGCTCCCTATATGGCTTCGGAGTAATAACGGAAAGGCCGTTTTCCAGGCAAACCAGATCGCTGACTTTCTGCAGGGCGATACTGGATAGCCAGAAGTTTTTGAACTTTCTGGTTCCGTCAATGGAAGTGGAATTGAAGACGATGTGGTTATGAACATGAGCCCGATCGGTATGAGTTGCCACAATGAAGGCATACTTACCTTTGGTAAAACGAAGAGCCAGCTCCTGACCTAATCGGTTCGCTTCCTCCGGTGTGATCTCTCCGGACTTGAAGGACTGACGGATCTGATAAGCAATCACATCATGCCTCTGGCGGCGACCGGTGATCTGCTCATACTGACGTTTGGACAGCATGAATTCTTCATCCACGGTCATGGGATCGCACTGATACCCAGTGACCAGTTCACCCTTGTCCGTCTTCTCCGGATTCTTTGCATAATCCGTTCTGTCACCCAAGCTCTGGGCAATGGTTTTTCCCTTGTTCACATGCATGGGAATCAGTCTGGTTGCTGCCATGGGCATCCGCTCCTTTCTCAAATTTGTGCAAAAGAAAAGACCTGAGGCGTATCAATTCCTCAGGTCCGTTAAGTTATGATTCGTCATGAAAAGATAAATTTCGACAATTTCCCGGTCAATGCTTCCAGCCCAAGAGAGACTGCCTCAGCAAACATGATTGCCAAGAAAACCAAAACGGCAAATCCAAATAGGAACGCCGCATAGATCCAGGCATGCTGAAAAAGAAGCATCACAATGCAGACGCCCAATACCAGATATACAAGTCCGGCGACTATCGCTGAAAGGTTCAAGGCGAGGGAGTAGAAGATAGAGAGTACGGCAACAATTGCCATGATCGGCAGCGCGAGTATTCGAAATGGGAGTTTGATCAGCCACATAAATGAGTCCTCCTTTGATTTTTTGAGTATAGTCTATAAAGTGATTTTTCCGAAGTCAAGGATGTCAACGCCGCGCTCCGGTGCTTCCTATGTATCCGGTGTGACAGCCAATCTGTCACACCGGTTCTTTACTGGATTGTCGCCAGTCTTGCCAGAATCTCTTTCGCAATATCCCAGATTTCATTCTGCCTGTTCTGCAGATCCTGGATGTCTTCCGCATAGATAGAGCCGGTCTCGTTGGCCCGCTTGGCATACTGATTCAGATTATTGCTGCAGTATCGAAGTAGGGAGACCATTTCCTTCACGTCATCCAGTTCCAGATTGACGCAGTAGCCGTCCAGCGCCATTTTTCGAAGGTAGGAGCTCTTGTTGCGGATTCCTAATTCATCCATCTTTTGCTGCATGCGTTCCAGTTCTTCCTGAGACATTACGAAGTGGACCCATTTATCTCTTGCCTGCATGGAGCACCTCCTGATGTTTATTTTTACTCACGAACTCTTTCCTCCGGACCACAGAAAATAAAAGGACGCTTCGTCCTGTGAGGCGGTTCATGCAGCTGCTGTTCCTTCAGCTTTGCAAGCACAGACTGCTTCGCCTCCTCATCGGCACATTTGCATGCCTGAAGCGTCGAATCCGGTTCCGGAAGGTTATTGATGATACCGTCAAAGCTGTTATCGTTCTGTTCCACCGCGTCTTCCACAGCGCGAAGGGCAGCTCTTCCGGGATCCTTTTCCGGAAACCGTTCCGGATGAAGAATGATCTCCACGTGGTTCATCACCTGCGGATCATCAAAGACAACACCATTCAGCCACTCCTCACATTCATGCCAGCCGCCCATGGTAATAACCTGGCCGCCTTCGCCAAAGAAACGGAGATTATCGTTGGTGCTTTCAAGCCCGTCATAGGTATAACCGGCTGCTTCCATCGCTGCGATCAGCGGATCCTTATCAGCCGGAGTATCATGCATGAGCTCAGTAAATTCATCATGCCAATCACTCATTTTCCTCGTCCTCCTCATACACGGTAAAGTCAATAGCGTCAAAATCCGCATCGGTCATGGCCGATATTTTCTTCAGTGTCTTCTCACAGAGTTCCTTCAGTTCATGGTCCTCGATATTCGGGATACTGGTTTTTATGTCGAAAATCGCCATTCTTCGACAAGTGTGATTCATCGCCTGAATCAGATTCATTTCTTCTACAGTAAACATTATCGCGATTCCTCCTTTTTCTGTTTCTTTTGTTTCTTCCGAGCAGTCTTTGTTTTCGGTTTTGAAGACTTCTCCTTTTCAGATTCTTCTTTCTTTGCCTGCAGATCTGCCAGAGCGGAGGGAGGGGATAGTGCGGCTTCTTTCTGCTCCACAGCCTCCCAGAATTTCTGGCACTGTTCTTGTGAAAGGCCAAGGTTTTCCGTCTCCATAAATCCGAAAGAAACTTCTTTCACAGCTTCCGCAGTCTCTGCTTTTTCAACTTGAGATGTCCAGTAGTGAAGCTCAGCCGTCGATGTCAGAACAGGTTCCAACTTTCGGAGCTCACTCTCCGGCATAGCGTCCCAGACATCTTTTCCCTCAGAATGAATGGTAAAGCCTTCACCGTCATCGTGCTGGGATACCGTAAGCTTCAGTGTCATCGGTTCACCAACGATTTCACAGGAAAAGGTGTGCTCTGCCATACGGGAATGCGGCATATACTCTGAGTCGATACATTCGATGTGCTTCACATCATCCGCTGTCAGGTGAGTCCAGGCATATTCTTTCTGCAGCACTGCCAGATGCTCATCGATTTCCGTGATCATCTCCGAAGCAGTCTTACGGATCTTATCCAGGGAGGCCTTCAGCTCCGGTGTTTCTTTCCCATGGGACCAGCCTGCCACATAGGCGAAGCTGTAGTCTCCGGTATCAATTCCGTAATGCTGACATACGGTGAAGGCCACCGATTCGGCCTCCACCTCCTTGTGATTTCTGGTAAGCTTCGGCTCCAGAGGATCCACCTTCATGGTGGGGTCAATGGAGTGAAGCTTCTGGTGGGTCATTTCGTGGTTCGCTGTTTTCACAGTCTGCACCTGGCTCATGCCTTCCTGAATGGCGATGCGGTTCTCGACGGTGTGGAAATATCCCTTTGCTCCGCCTGCGATCTGCTCAAAACCCATCGGCACCGGGCAGGCCTTCTTCAATGCTTCGAAGAACATTTCATACTGCGCTACATCGCCGGTCAGCTCATTTACACCGAGAGTGGGCAAAGGCTTTCCGTCAGTCTGACTGATATCGAAAACATTGACCACCTTGAACGCAGGCATCAGGACTTCCTTCGTTTCCTTTACACTGGTCCCATCCGGATTTGTGAGAATCTCACCGGTGACAGGATCGGTTTTCTCAACCTCCATTTTCTTTTTATAGGGAGTAGGAGCGAGAATGCGAATGCCGTTTTCACCTTTCTGCACCTGACGCCCGAACTGCTTCTGCCAGGCGGTGTATCCGGCCACCAGTGTGGCATCCGGCTTCTGCATGGCGATCAGGATCGTATTATTCAGGGAGTAATCATGGAACTTGGAAAGCGTTTTCAGATACTGCTTGAATTTGTCGCTTCCAAAAAGCGCCTGTATTCCGGCCTCCAGCTGATCCGTGATTGCCTTAACCTTCTCGAATTGCGAAGGGTAGGCTTTCTGTTCTGTGCTCATAAGCATTCCTCCGACTTCTTCTTTTCAGAAACGAGCTTGGGGCGGGCATCCGTATCAGACGCCCTGACACCATTCGCCATGCGTTTTTCATGGAGCTGCTCCAGTACAGAGTTCAGTTTTTCCTCCGCAACATTGGTAGCTCGTTCCTCAACCATGTCGTAATCCATTTCGGTGAAGTTTTTATTCTGCCAACCGAGGTCCTGCAGGATCATATCTCTGCATTCCTGAATCGTGATGCTTTCCAGATCGATCCGACCGCCATCTACTTCTGCAAAGCTTTTGTCGTAGATTGAGTAGTCCCACCCGCCATCAGTGGCGTGGATGGAGAGATACTCCCTGTGGCCAACCTGCCATGCGGCCTGATCCTTCAGCATTTCCGGTTCGGGGTTGGCTTTTCCGTCGCCTCGCTCCAGAATCTCAGCAAACTGACAAATGTGATAAACCTCGCCGCCGATCCGAGTATGGTAATCGTCGATGTACTCACAGGGCGCAACGAAGCTTCGGTCCGGATAATCCATCTTTACCTTTCCACCGTCAGGGATGCGGAACAATTCATCGTAGCTGCTGGTGATAAAGCGGATGCTGTGGTCATGAGGATCCTCCCGGTGCGCCTTTCGATAGGCTCGTCTGGCGTCCTTGATCTGATCCAGGGTGCGAAGAGCAACTCCGGAAATCACTTCACCTTTGAAGCCGATCTCCTGAATAGCCATCACTCTGGCACAGGCAAGGGGATTTCGAATCGGATTCTCCAGCATATCCTCGTAGGTGATCAGGCCGGTGTATCGGGCAGCGCCGGTAGCCTTATCAAAGGCTTCATAGGCAAATCCCGTCTCCATTTCCTTCAAGTGCAGATAGGACTCGTTGTCTATCAGATACAGTGCTTCCTTCTTATCGGAAATCATTTCGCTCCACCTCCCTTGGTGCCGCTGCGGCTATTTTCAAATTCCAGATGAAAGTTGGCCCGTCCGTTCTCTTCCGTGGAGAGAAGCAAAGTGGCATTGTAGTTCTTTCCGGATTTCTGACTCTTGCAGTCCTTCAGGCGAATGCGGCCATCCGAAAGCAGCTTCTCAACCATGCCGGAGGAGAGATGCTTCCCGATACTTTTGAAAAAGGCATTGTCCTTCCAGAGAACAAAGCGACATTCCTTGTTGCTGCAGAACCAGCCCTTCTGTTTTTCCAACACATCTGCCTGACAGCAGGGGCAGGCTCCGACTCGTTTGTGATCTGACATAAGCGTTTTCGCTCCTTTCACAGCTTCGTAGTTTTGAACCAGCCCGGAAATCATGTCGGTGATCTCCCGCATGAAGTCCCTAGCCTCATAATCGCCATGCTCCATCCGGAGAAGTTTTTGCTCCCAGTCTGCCGTCATAGAAGCAGACTGAATCTGCTCCGGCATGACCGTAATCAGAGAATTGCCCTTATCGGTGGAAACAAGATAGCGTGTTTTCTTATCACCTTTACGCTCCATGAAGCCTTTCTGAACCAGCTTTTCAATCGTGCCAGCTCGAGTGGCAGGGGTACCAAGGCCTTTTCGTTCAGCATCTTCCGGAATATCCTCGGCACCGGCGGTCTCCATGGCAGAGAGGAGGGTGTCTTCTGTGAGGATTTGTCAAGGTAGGATGTGGATTATTTCTTTTTGCTGGTACATTCATTCATAATCAGCGTATTCACGCTGTCTGTAAAAGTCCGCTTGGTATTCTGCGGAAAATGCACTCTTACCCGATAAGTGGTATTACCTATCTTTTTCTTGAAATGCTCTGTATTCACTTTCTTGCTTTCTTCCATGTTCTTCTCCCTTCACGCAAAAAGGACAGCTACAAACCATTGCTTGTAAACTGCCCTTTCGCTGTTATAATAACTGTTCATTTTTCTTCCTGCTGTGTATCTGACTGCGTTGATTCTGCTCCATTTCTCGGGTCATTGCAAGCATTTTACGGTTATGCTCAATAACCTCTGTTGACGCAAGCTCTGTAACCACTCTTGCATAGTCGGGATTGCTCTCCTGCAATCGTTCTTCCAGCTTCGTCTTTTCCGCTGTCCATTTCTTCGGTGTAATCTTCCCATCAGAGGACAGCATTTTCTTTAATTTCGCACGATAACTGTCGTATTCTCTAAGCTCCGTTTCATGCTTCTTATCATATTTACGCTTGGCAAATCCTTTCAGCGAATTACTCGTCTTATGATACACAATATAAGGCTCATAATCACTGTATGCCACAAGCAACTGCTCCAGTCTTGCTATCTGCTCTGCAATCTGCTGTCGCTCTGCTGACAACTTCTTATAGGCTGGCTCTCGCTGTGTCTTAAACTCCTGCAACTGCTCAAAGCTCTCAATCTGATTTGCCACAACAAAACGCTCCATTCTCTCCTGCTCCTGCAATGACTGTCTTTGAGAAATCTTCCTCAAATATTTGCTCTTGATTACTGGCAATTCCAGTCTGCCCTTTTTGCCGACAACTGCTCTAATCATATCAAGGACTTCATTTGCAGTATTGCGTACTGCTTCAACTGGCTTGGAATTAACAAGCTTCTGCAACTGTTCCTCTGCTTTTGCCACAAGCATTTTTGCAGTAAGAATAGCCTTATTCTGCTCCATTATCCTGCGGTTGACATTCCCTCTCTCTGTCTGTATTCCTGCCCTTTCCAGCGCACTGGCTATCTCTCCCAAATGTATCTGTGGTATGGTATCAAGCCCCTGCTCTGCAAATGACCTATGCTCCCAAAAATTCTCCCTTAATCCGTTTTTATCATTGACAGCATTTATGGTGTCAGCTAAATCCTTGCGCCACTTCCTGGCATTCTCCCTGCTGTTCCATCCAGTCACATCCTGCGTGGTGCATTTATATTGCCCATTCTTTTTTCTTATCTTGTTTCCGTCTGCGTCCAGTGCATAAATCTTCTTCTGCTTATCTCCCCATGAACCATCTTCCAAAATAGGACGCATGGTAAGCATAATATGGCAGTGAAGATTACGCTGGTGCGTATTCGGATTTTCAGAGTCATGGATGGCAAACTGCGCACACATTCCGTCATCCACAAAGTTCCTTTTCACATAATCCCTCATTACCTCTATGGCAAGCTCATAACTCCACTCATTCGGCAGATTGATTTTATATGACCTCGCCAGCTGTGCTTTGGCAGATTTACTCTCCCTCATTTCAACGGAGTTCCATAGCACCGATGGGTCTGAATATTCTGCTGGTGCATTGACCGGAAGCATGACCTCATTATGCACCAAATCCTCGGTATACTTCGGGTAATAGGTTGTTCCGTCATATTCAGAGTACATGGTGGTACGGCTGATATATGCAGACTTGTCAACTGCGGATGAACCACCTCTGCACTTTGCACCTCTTCCGATAATGGCAACTCGGGTACTTAGGTTTTTAACTGCCATAGCCACACCTCACTCTCCTGCATAGGCTGTGGCAGACCGATACTGTGGATTGTGCGGTATCGGCTGACTTTGTGGACAGTGCAGCTCCGCTCTTTGGAGCTTCACTGAACGCAAAGTATGCAAATGGGTAGGTGCGCCCTCTGCACCGAAGGGAAAACGCAGTGTTCCCTTTTGACTGCCCTCGGCAGGCAACAGCTGTCTGCAAGACCCCTCGGAGAGCGCACATACCATCGCAGATGGTATATCTGTGCGCAACGAGAAAATCTCGTTGACTGGTCTTAGGCATTTTCGCTCTTGCCAGTACCTTCATCTCCTGCCACCTCACTTTCAGCTTTTACAACTGCATTCTCACGCTTTTCAGCACTTTCCTTTTTCACGATTTCAATAATGCGCTGGCACTGCTCCGACTTCATCCCCGAAGCAATAATTCTGTTCAGCTCCTGCTCGTCAAACTGGTAGCACTCTGGAAAGTATTTATGAACAATACCACCCATCATGTACTTGTGCTGATTTTCCTCTTTGCGCTTCTGCTGACTTGCCTTTCTCTTAGCTTCTGCAAGCCTTGCCTTTGCCTGCTCCACAATCTTCTCTGCCTTTAATACCTCTGCTGTTTTTTCATTGTTCTGTAACATAATTTCAATCTCCTTTTTCTTGATTTTTTGTAACAAAAAAGGTGGTCATGGTTTTATAATTTTCCATGCCACCTTTAGGTGTTCAATATTAAATTAAAATGCGGTGAAACCTGAAAGTTGTCAGTCTTTCATCTTTTTTATCACTCACTAATTAACTGTAATCCATTAGGATTTAGCTGATATATTTTATCACACACCTCTTCAATGTACTTTCTATCGTGAGAAATGCTAATGACAGCCCCTGGAAATTCTCGGAGCATTTTTCTTATTACCGGGCCGGATAATGGTGAAAAATTTCTTGTAGGCTCATCCAGAATAAGAACATTCGCACCACTTAAACTCATCCTCAAAAGAAGCACTTTCGCCTTTTGTCCACCAGACAACTCCCGAATAGGATGCTCCATTTCATCTGGCGTGTATTTAAGTGAACCTAGGTATGTTCTAATTCTTGTACGCTCTTCTTTATCTCCTGTTTTATCAAGGTAATCAACCGGTGTAACATCCAAATCCAGCAGGTCTTCATAAGTTTGAGGCATATATTCTGCTTTAATGTCATTCCGATTTAGGAGTTCTTCCGCTATCTTTTTTAGAAGAGTCGTTTTTCCTGCCCCGTTGGCTCCTATAATACAGATTTTCTCTGATCCTTTTATTTTCAAATAAATTCCTTCTGCCAAAATTCTTTCGCCTTCTGGAGTCATTAGCTTTGAAAGTTCATATTCTATGACCGTTTTCCCTGTTGGAATGTATGCGTTTTTATCTCCTAATTTAAAAAAGATTGCTTCTTCCTGCTCCGGCATTTGCGTCATATTTTCGTCTTCTCTTTCAAATCTTCGCCCCATAGCCTTAACTGTGTGCATTTTGTCCTTCAAATTCTTTGCCACCGACGGCGCTTGTCTGGAACAATTTGCTAATGCGCTTTGCACACTCTGAGACACTCTTTGATATTTCTCATCTCGAATCTTTTTTTCCCTACGGTCACATAGTGCCCTCTGTTCTTGAAGTTCAAATTTATGAAGCCGTTCCTCCACATAGTTTCTATAGGGAAGCTTGGCCACGGTATATCTCGCTTCTGTTTTTCGCTTAATCTGCTCGATATGTATTACCATGTTGGCGGTACGCTCTATCAATGTTTCATCGTGTGAAATAAAAAGCACAATATGTTTCCATTCATTTATGGTTTTTTCCAGTAATGTAAGCGTCGCAATGTCAATATCATTTGAAGGTTCGTCTAACAATAGCACAGAAACATCGCGAATAAAAAGCCGCATGAGTTGTACCTTGACTTTTTCTCCTCCTGAAAGGCTCCCCATCATCTGACTACTGTAGAAAAAATCATTTTTTATTCCAAATTTTCCTGCAGTAACAGACAGTTCTTTTGGCGTTTTCTCCCAGAATATTTCTTCCTCAGAAAAATACTCGTATACGGTTTTTTTCTTATCTTCATCGGGCATCTCTTGCGGAAGGTAACCAAAACGTTCGTTTCCCATTACTCTTTCCCCATCCGCTTCTATATAGTTTTCTATAAGCGATGGATCATATATCCACTTCATTAATGTTGATTTTCCGTTCCCTTCTTCTCCAATGATAACTGCTTTATCTCCATCATTTAGCACAAGGTTGAAATCATCAAGAATTACTCTCAGGTCTTTTTTATGTGTTAAATTTAATTTCTTTATCTGTAACATAAAGTTCCTCCTTTTCGAAACACGAGTCAATTATTTTTGTACACACAAAAACGAGCCTTTTTTGCATACGCAAAAATAGACTCGCTAAATAGACCTTTATTACTTTCCCTAAGGAAAAGCAAAGGAAATGCCTCTTGCGATAATCCAACTTAAGCGTACACAAAAATAAACCTATTTTCTACAGGCTCAATAACTATATGTGTCTTACTTAAATTAAATTATCTATTAATCATTTCCTCACCTTACACGAAATGTGCCATCCTTTTTTCTAATGATAATACTATCATACTGTATTTTTTGTGTCAACACATTCCACCTTATAGAAGCGCAAATTCAAATTTGTGCTCTCATCAAGCAAGCCAATTATACCACTAAACACACCTTTTTTCAACATTTTACCTTTGCATATTATACTGTTTCATTTGCACTCTTTTTAGTTCTCTGTATTTATCATTCAGTTTCCTCGGTTTACGATAACTAACGCATGATTTCGGCATTGAATAGGTCTTATCAATATCTGTTTCACCCACCAGCTTATAAACCTCTGGGAATGCGATAACTAATGCGTCAAGTTTTCTCATAACTGCCTTATCTCGGGTATAAACAACTGCTGTCTGCTCCCCTGCCTTAAAATTGATGACCGTTTCCTGCTCATACTTGGATAAACTGCCCATTAAACCACTCCTTTCTCTCTGACTCGTATTTTGGGCGACTCTAGACTCGTACTTTTGACGGGCAAATAATAAAGCCTGCCGTAGGCAAGCGGATAGGATGGGATAGGATAAGATTGAGATGGTATATCTCTTTTTATCTTTTTCTTTTATTCTTTTCTTTGGTTCTTTCTTTTCTGCTTTTCTTTTTCGTTTTTTCTCTAGGAAGAGAAAGAGAAGGAAAGGGAAGGTTGCACTGGCAAGACCATCAAAAAAGACATCCGCAACAAACTTGTTTCACTGTCTGTTTTGAATGCCTTTTTATTCTGATTTCGTTCGTTAATTATCGGAGCAAAATCAATCCCTATTATTCACTTGATAATTTCCTCGTCTGCCATTTTCGCAATCGCAAATTCACGATAATTATTGCCCTACTGCCTTTGCTTTCTCCGCTTCTATTTCTGCCCACGCTTTCCTCGCTTCTTCTCTTTTCCGTGCCATATATTTGCGGTTACTTGCTCGCTTTTTCTCCAGTTTTTCCTGCCTTTTGGCTTCTGCCAGCTTCTCCTCTTCCGTCAGTTCCACAACCACTTCAGGAACTACAAATCTGCCGATATAATTCAAATAAATATCTACATTCTGCGTTCTGTTTGCACCACTTCCAACTGCCTTATAAACCATGATTTTATCAACAAATTCGTTCAATATGGCTGGTGTCAGTTCCTCGAATGTCGTATGCTTTTTTACAAGCTCCATGAACACATCCACATCCGTTTTCTTTGCACTCATGCCCTCTAATTCAGCATTATCTCTGTCAATATCCGCTTCTAATACTTCAAGCTCCGACTCGTAATCACTAAGCATGGCATTGAAGCGTTTATCGTTCAATTTACCGCTGATATTGTCCTCATACAGCTTCTTTATCAGACGATTGATTTCACTCACTCGTTTCTGCTTCTTAGCAAGCCTTTTCTCCAGTCTGACTGATAACTCTCCCTGCTGTTCTTCGGAAATATTACATACCTTTTCCCTAAACTCTGTTTCATTCTCCACTGCATAATCACAAGTTCTTTTTATGGTTTCCAACACAAGCGTTTCCAGCGCCTTTGTAGTAACGGAATGACTGCAACACAATTTTTCATAACGCTGTCTGCCTCTTATATTGTTGGAGCAATCGTACCTATCTTCGGGTGCATGATATATCATCTCCCCTGCCTTAAAATAATTTTTTTTCCATATTCCCTGCGCATTTCTGTGATGATACATTTTTGCTCCACAATCTGCACAAAACACTTTACCGGTAAGAGGATTATTCTCCTCAAATACACCTTTTCTTCTTGGCGTATCTAACAGCTTCTGCACTGTTTCCCATGTATGCTTGTCGATAATCGGTTCTTGGGTATCTTCAAAGATAATCCATTCGGATGAGTCTACTTTAGTAGGTCGCTTATCCTTGTACGACTCCTTTTTTGTTCTAAAATTAACAGTACATCCAGTGTATTCCATTCTTGTTAATATGGTCTTAACAGTGCCACCTCTCCACATATACGGATGTTCCATATCAAATGACTTTATATTAACTCCCCTGCCACGAATACCCAAATAATACTCGGGTCTTTCCACCTTATCCTCTGCCAGTTCCCTTGCAATCTGATAGGGGCCTTTCCCATTCAGACACATATTAAATATCCTACGAACAACCTCGGCAGCTTCTTCATCAATTACCCATTTATCGGGGTTATCTGCACTCTTTTTATATCCATAGCAACAGCGGTTGGTTGTATGTGCTTTCCCACTCATACCTCTTGCCTTTAATACCATTGTTATCTTCCGACTGGTATCACGCACATACCACTCGTTCATAATGTTCAAGAATGGGGCAAATTCTGCACTCTCCCTGCGCTCGCTGTCAACACCATTGGAAATCGCTATAAAATGCACTCCCTTTTCCCGAAACATGACTTCTGTGTAAAATCCTACTTGCAAATAATCTCTACCAATACGGCTCATGTCCTTTACAATGACTGTTCCCACCTTGCCAGCTTCAATATCCGCAAGCATTCTCTTCCAGTCGGGTCTGTCAAAGTTTGTACCAGTCCATCCATCATCCGTGTAATGCTCGATATTCTCATACCCATGCTGTTCTGCATACTGTGTCAACATCCGCTTCTGATTGACGATACTGTTTGACTCTCCCTGCACCTCATCATCCTTTGAGAGTCGCTCGTATAAAGCTGTGATTTTAAATCTCTTATCCTTGATTTTCATTGCTATCCTGCTCCTTTGCATTTTGAATATTTCCACTGCCTACTCTCAAAGTGTATTACATCGGTAAAGTGTTTTGGGGGAGAAGTTTTCCTTTCCTTGATTTCCGTGCCGCTGACAATCATTTCGTCACCAACGGAAACAGAAGGGAGTGTCTGCACGTTTTCGTCGGATTTTGTCGAATCATTTTTCTGAACCAGAGCTTTCCATCCATCCTGCACAACAGTTTTGCCTTTGGTGGAAAACACGGTACCGCCACAGTCCAGCTCAATAACTGTCTCTGCGTATCGGTGCGGATCGCCAACAGCTACGCACAACCGATTCGAGATCAGTTGCAAAATTGCAAGTTCACCCTTGGGAAGTTCGCTCAGATTGCATTTCTGCAATTCTCTGGTCGGAATGATGGCATGGTGATCTGTGACCTTTTTGTTATTCACAACCTGCTCTGCATGAACTGGTATGTTATCCACATCCTCCACGGGGAATGTGTGGAAAGCCAGCTTTACGAGGTCGGTCAGGCTATGTGCCATATCTTCCGTCAGAAACCTGCTGTCGGTACGGGGATAAGTGACCAGTTTCTTTTCATAGAGGTTCTGCGTGTAGTCCAAGGTCTGCTGTGCCGTGTAGCCAAGCACACGGTTGGCTTCTCTCTGTAAACTGGTCAGGTCATAGAGCGCAGGCGGCTTTTCCGATTTCTCTTTCTGCTCCACGGTCTGGACCAGGGCAGTCTGGCCCTTGCAGGCATCCGCCACTGCCTGGGCCGCCGCTTTCTCGGCGCATTTCTCACCGGCGGCAGAAAATCCGCCGCAGTCCAGAACCGGCGTATAAAACGGAACCGGCTTGAAGGCGCTGATCTCGGCCTCCCGCTGGACGATCAGGGCCAGCGTTGGGGACATCACACGCCCGATGTTCAAAGTGCGGTGGTACAGCACGCTGAAAAGCCGGGTGGCATTGATCCCCACCAGCCAGTCGGCTTTGGACCGGCACAGGGCGGACGCATACAGCCCGTCATAGTCGCCGCCCGGTTTGAGGGACGAAAAGCCCTCCCGGATAGCGGCATCCTCCATGCTGGAAATCCACAGCCGGAGCATGGGTTTCTTGCAGCCGGTCAGGTTGTAGACGGTGCGGAAGATGGACTCTCCCTCGCGCCCGGCATCGCAGGCGTTCACCACCTCGGTCACATCGGACCGCTCCATCAGTTTTTTCAGCAGGTCAAACTGTTTTTTCTTGTCGGCGGCCACCGAATACTGCCATTTCT
>OGYI01000506.1_pt1 | contig 48473 bp, 65 predicted proteins | sample 1576521 | NCBI WGS metagenome assembly OGYI01 (sample SAMEA3541484, study PRJEB24748) | human gut metagenome | biome: human gut; feature: human-associated habitat; material: faeces | place: China | collected 2012
GACACATTGTCTTTTTTCAGAATAAATATTTATTGCTTGCTTTTATAAAACTCCATACGTCGGTTATTCAGGGATGCAAAGATTTCTTCTCCAAATCTGTCTAGTCTTTTGGAAAACTGCATATTTCTATCCTTCTTTCGTGTCGTGCTCGTTCCATTTTAGCACGCTCTCCATCACTGTACAAACGTAAAGTAAAAATTAATCACCTGCTGCGCGGATAAGCTCTGACATTTTCCCTGTATCTCAGGAATCCATCTCATCCAGATTTTTCTTAAGCTCGATCATCTTATCACGCAGTTCTGCGGCCTGTTCGAAATTCAGGTCTGCGGCCGCTGCGCGCATCTGCTTTTCCACCTGTCCGATAAGTTTTGTCAGTTCTTTCCTTGTCATGGATTCCGGATCTTTCTTCAGTTTATCTTCTGTCTCAGCAACGGCCCTGGAAACAGTAATCAGATCGCGTACCGCTTTTTTGATCGTGGTCGGTGTAATTCCATGTTCTTTATTGTATGCCTCCTGAATACTTCTTCTTCGCTCAGTCTCCTGAATTGCCTTTCGCATAGAATCCGTCATCACATCAGCATACATAATAACATGACCTTCGCTGTTACGGGCAGCACGTCCGATCGTCTGGATCAGAGAAACTTCTGAACGCAGGAATCCTTCTTTATCCGCATCCAGAATGGCTACCAGTGTGATTTCCGGAATGTCCAGACCTTCTCGCAGAAGATTGATTCCTACCAGTACATCAAAAACATCCAGACGCATATCCCTGATGATCTCCGCGCGCTCAAGGGTATCAATATCTGAGTGGAGATAACGTACACGAATGCCGACATCTTTCATATAATCCGTCAGATCTTCCGCCATACGTTTTGTCAGTGTCGTGATAAGAATCTTATTGCCCTTTTCTACTTCTTTATTGACTTCTCCGATCAGGTCATCGATCTGCCCTTCCACCGGACGCACCTCAACCTTCGGATCCAGAAGTCCGGTCGGGCGGATGATCTGCTCTGCGCGGAGCATCTCATGATCCGCCTCATACTGTCCCGGTGTCGCCGAGACAAACATCACCTGATCCAGTTTGTTTTCGAATTCATCAAAACTCAACGGACGGTTGTCCTTCGCAGACGGCAGGCGGAACCCATAATCCACCAGTGTCTGTTTACGGCTCTGATCACCGGCATACATACCGCCAACCTGTGAGACAGTTTTGTGGGACTCATCTATAATAAGAAGAAAATCATCTTTAAAATAGTCCATCAGCGTATACGGCGGCTGTCCCGGTGCCAGTCCGGTAAGGTGTCGTGAGTAATTCTCAATGCCGGAACAGAATCCGGTTTCTTTCATCATTTCTACATCGAAATTCGTTCTCTCGGCAATACGCTGTGCTTCGATCAGCTTGTCCTCACCTTTGAAACAGGCAACCTGTTCCTTCATTTCTTCGAGGATGGCATCTGCGGCTCTCTGAATCTGGCTCTGTGGCACAACATAATGAGATGCCGGAAAAATCGCAGCATGTTTCAGTTCACTGCGGATTTCGCCCGTCAGGACATCTACTTCTGTAATGCGGTCGATCTCGTCTCCGAAAAATTCTACGCGGATCGCATGGTCAGAATAGTTGGCAGGAAAAATCTCCAGTACATCACCCCGCACACGGAATGTACCTCGATGAAAATCCATTTCATTACGGTTGTACTGAATGTCGATCAGCTCTTTGATCACATCATCTCTGTCTTTCTCCATTCCCGGACGAAGTGAGATCATCATATCAAAGAACTCTTCCGGCGCACCCAGACCATAAATACAGGAAACAGAGGATACAACGATTACATCCCTGCGCTCACAGAGAGCCGCCGTTGCCGATAATCGCAGCTTATCGATTTCATCATTTGTGGAGGCATCTTTTGCAATATAGGTGTCTGTAGATGGTACATATGCCTCCGGCTGGTAATAATCGTAATACGAGACAAAATATTCCACTGCGTTCTCAGGGAAGAATTCTTTCATTTCGCCGTAAAGCTGCGCCGCCAGTGTTTTATTGTGTGCAAGTACCAGAGTTGGTTTATTTAATTGTGCGATAACATTTGCCATGGTAAAGGTCTTACCGGAACCGGTAACTCCCAGCAGAGTCTCAAACTGGTTTCCTTCTTTGAATCCCTTGACCAGTTTCTCGATTGCCTGAGGCTGGTCACCGGTGGGCTTATATTCAGAGTGTAATTCAAAATGATCCATAGTATTCTCCTGTTTTAAAGAAATTTCATTTATTAAAAACTTATCTGTCAGACTTCCACTTCAAACGGCAACCTGTCCAAAATATCTTTCTGTATATCCACGCCCGGATATACTTCGATCAGTTTTAATCCTTTCGGGGTCAGGCGGAAAACGCAGCGTTCTGTTACATAAAGGATTTTCTGGCCATTCTCGATCGCACGTTTTGCCGAAAAACTGACGCTTGATACTTTCTCTACAAACTTGGAAATTTCTCCTTCTTTGTGGATCGTCACGACACCTTTTTCCTGCGTGACTTCCAGTCCTTTTGCATTAAATGTCATGCAGAAAACGACGGTCGGTGTTTTTGCTGTAATATTTGCAAAGCCACCGATACCAGCAAATGCTCCCGTGCCACGGTGCGCATTGATATTTCCATGGCGGTCGACTTCCAGTGCTCCCATAAAACAAACATCCAGACCACCGTTATCATACAGGTCAAACTGGTTTGCCATATCGTAAACAGAAGCAGCTCCGATCATCGCTCCGAATGCCTCTCCCGAAACAGGAAAACCGCCGATTCCACCGGATTCCACGGTCAACGTGATCATATCCAGCATCCCACTCTTTCGTGCATATCTGGAAACCGTCTCCGGAATCCCGATTCCAATGTTTACAATATCATCCACTCGCAGTTCCTTGGCTGCCCTTTTTCCGATAATGTTCGCAGGAATGTTATTTTTGCGTTGTTTCCGGGAAAGCTCATGAATTTTCTCATTCCATGTATGCCATTCTTTGTACGGGATCTCAAAACTTCCGGTCAGTGCCGTGTATGCTTCATTTCGCTCTTCCGGCTCCGCCACAACGATCGCATCGACCAGACATCCCGGAATGATGGCATTACGCGGACGGGATGGTGTATCTACCAGCCGGTCCACCTGTACAATCACTTTTCCACGGTTCGCCTTGACTGCCTGACAGATAGACAATGCATCTCCTGACATATACATATCATCAAAGGTAATGTTTCCTTTACGATCGGCCGCTGTACCTTTTATGAGTGCAATCGTAATCTTCGGAAGTTTATAATAAAGAAACTCTTCTCCATCCACTTCCACATATTTGACCAGAGAATCATCAATCGAAATACGGTTGATTCCCGGTCCTTCTCTTCGCGGGTCAACGAAAATATCCAGTCCAACCTTTGACAGCGCTCCCGGAAGACCTCCTGCCTGTGCACGAATCGCGTGCGAAATACATCCCAGGGGCAGATTATATGCTTCAAACCGGTCTTCAAGCACCAGTTTCTTCGTGCTCATCATAGCCCCGAAGTGGCCGCAGATCAGCTTGTCTACTGCGCCCTCGCGAATATATCCTTCTGCATTATGTTCCTCATCCCATACTCCGAATCCGGCACTTGATACGATTGTCAGATGCGTCGGTGACTGCATTTTCTGGTATCTCCGGTACAATGCCTCATGGAGCTCCGTCGGGTTTTCGATTCCTACAAATGAATTGACACAGATACAGTCTCCATCCCGTATCAGACGGATTGCCTCATCTGCATTCATGATCTCATACATATATTGTTCTCACTTTCAAATTTCTCTTTCGCATACACTCTTTTCATATCTGTCTGTCATAAAAGATTTTTTGTTTCAGTATACCATATTTTGACATTCATATCTATCTCAGCATACTACTTTAAATCAAAATAAAACAGGAGACTGCGCCCCTGTCTTTGCAGAAGCATGGCAGTTTCCACTCCTATAGCCAGAAAAAAATACAGGGCAGACGTTTCATCTGCTCTGTATTTGATGACTTCTTTTTTATTTTAGTTTTATTCTACTTCTTCCGGCTCCATGCTCAGTACATGGTCTTCATTGTTTACGACATCATATTTCTGTCTGTATTCATTGAAATATGTGTAGTATTCCCAACTGTCTGTCGGATAGATCTTGGAGTCATGAATATGCGGATCTGTATCTGTCTCGCCACTCTTAAGAAGTGCTGTCATCGCACTTGCACTGTGCGCTGCAATACGTCCGAAACTGTTGAGGATATCATTAAATACCGTTCCTTCTTCCAGTCCGCATTCACCCTTGCTCAGACGCTCTACATGATGCATCTTGAGCTCGTCACAGAGATTTGTAATAACAGCTCCCAGCGGTGCAACTCTCTGTGCAGCTTCCTTGTCATCTTTCATAAAGGCATTGCAGGTTACATTGATTTCCTCACGGACAGCCCCCATGACGATATTTAACTCATCCCATGCTGCCTGTGAAAACTGTGTATGGTTGTCATGCATTTCATTTGCCATATGTGCAATATAAGAAGCATGATCTCCAATGCGCTCAAAGTCATTGATCGTATGCAGATACAGGGAAACCTGTGTGGTCTGCGCTGTGTTCATCTCGCGCTTTGTAAGCTGGATCAGGTACTCACCCAGACGGCTCTCATATTTGTCGATCAGATCTTCCTTACGCTGAACTTTATCGTACTTATCCTGCTGATAATCATTCAGAAGGTTCATCGCACGGTTGACGTTTTTACGGAGTTTCTTGGACATTCCATTCATTGCACGGTGACACTGTGCGATTGCAAGTGCAGGATAATTGATCAGACGTTCCTCAAGAAGGTCAAAATCCGCTTCATCTTCAAGCTCTTCTGCACTGTCCTTAACCAGATAACAAACAAGCTTCTCAAGTTTCGGGATAAACGGGAACAGTACTACAACCGTCGCCACACGGAATACGGTATTCAGTGCTGCGATTGTTACCGGTGTCATGATCATATCCATAAATCCGAAATGTACAAATGCATTTACAGTATAGAAGATCACTGACCACATGATCAGACCGAATAAGTCATTCATCAGATAGATCAGAGCTGTTCTCTTACCATTCTTATTGGCACCGATTGCGGAAATCAGAACCGGACAGGCTGCACCGACACCGATACCAAGAACGATCGGAAATGCACTGGCAAAGGTCAGGATTCCGGTTACAGAAAGTGCCTGCAGTACACCAACCGTTGCTGATGCACTCTGAAGGACTGCAGTAAATGCAATACCTATCAGAATACCGGCGATCGGATTGGAAAACATAGTAAGCATATCGATAAATACTTCACTCTCACGAAGCGGTGCCACTGCACCACTCATGGTCTGCATACCTGTCATCAGAATTGCAAAACCGAGCATAATATTTCCGACATTTTTATGAACGGAACGCTTACAGAACATTCTTAATATAATACCAATTACCGCGACCACTGCTGAAATAGTTGCCGTAGATAAAATACTGGCAATACCTCCGGATCCCTGAATATAGGAAAGACAGAGTATCCAGCCGGTAATACTCGTTCCGATGTTTGCTCCCATGATGATACCGATTGCCTGTTTCAGTTTCATCATACCGGAGTTTACGAAGCCAATAACCATAACGGTCGTTGCTGAAGAGGACTGAATTACACTCGTTACACCGGTTCCCAGTGCAACACCCTTCAGCGGAGTGTTTGTCATTCGATACAGAAACGCTTCAAGTTTGTTGCCAGCGACCAGTTTCAGGCCGTCTCCCATGAGTGACATTCCGAATAAAAATAATGCCACACCTGACAGCAACGATAAAACCATTGAAAAAATTGCCATAAAATTCTCCTCTGTTGTCTCTCTGTCCTTCTGTTACGGACCGACACCTTCTGTAAAATCTCGTATTTTTACATTCTTTTAACTTGGGTTTATCCTTTTTTTAACATTCCTAATCTATTATGCCATATCAAACGTATGATTACAATATTTGATTTTTTGAAATAAAAAAATTTATCTTTCCTTTTTTCGGAACGTTTTACCCTCAAGCCACGGAAAACAGTTCTTTACGACTGCGATCACACCGCATTCTATCAGCATAAGCTCTGCAAGGATTCCGGTACACTCCAGATAATAGCGAAGTCCCGCCACATTCGACAGCGTATACATGGATTTCCATCCGTTGATGACCAACCCTTTAAATCCGAGTGTACCATGCGTTGCCATAATGATCAGGGAATTCTTTCCACAAAAGCTTAAGAATTCCATCTTACACCAGTTTTCGAGATATTCGAACAGCAGGATTGTGCCTGCTGATCCCAGAGCCCCATTAAACCAGAACATGATCTGGCTTTTTCCAAGTCCCATAAGGTTCAGATCTACACCACCATTTCTCTGAGCAAGTAAATATATAGCAATAGATGCAACAATTCCAACAATTCCCTTCAGATGTTTCTGTTTTATATGAAGCACTGCAAAATAAAACAGATATCCCATCCCGACAAAACCAAAGCCTACAATTCCTTTACTGAGTGCAAGCAGCGGATACGAAATGATCTTATAAGTACTTCCCTCATACATCTGCTTCAGCATAGGGAAAAAGTAAACGGATGCATACCATGTGAAAACTGCCGTACCGACTGCCGCCAGAACTTTGAGTTCTTTTCTGCTTTTTATTACAAAAATAAAAAGCACCTGTGCCAAAAACAGTGTCGGCAGAAACCACAGAGCGCTGATTCCCCTGAAACTGAATGTCATATATGCCTGCAGCAGGAATCTCTTAACAATATCTGTTGTTGATTTCCATTTCATGATACCTACGATCACATTATAGATCATCACAAACGCACTGTATCCAAAATACGGTATCAGCAGACTCTTTGCATGTTTTTTGATGTATTCTCCGGTTGACATCTTGCGAAAACTCTGACGCATTGCCAGAAGATAACCGGAAACAAAATAAAACACCGCAAGTTTATAGGCTCCAAACCAAATATCGATCGGGTTCCCAAGTTTTGTGATATGTCCGAAGACCACCATCAGGATTCCCCAGCCTTTTGCCGCATCCAGATATTTTTTTCTCTCTGTTGTTCCAACAGAATCACTCATATGTTTCATCCTCGTCTTTCTATTTGCAGATACATTATAGTATACCGAATCTCTTGATACTTGGCAAGAAAATCCCACATGCTCTCATGGCAAAACGGCTCGCGGATATTGCTTACAATCCCTGGCCATTTATGGTACAATAGCACCAGAAAAGGAGGATGCACATGAATTTACGATTATTTCCCACTCTGAAAAACTATAACCTCCGCAATCTGCCGGGAGATATTTTCTCCGGAATCATTATCGCCGCAGTCTCTATCCCTATCTCGATGGGATATGCACAGATTTCCGGCATCCCGGCAATCTACGGACTATACGGATCTGTTTTCCCGATCCTGTTTTTTGCTTTGTTTTCTACCTCAAAGCAATTTATTTTTGGTGTAGATGCCGCACCTGCCGCCATCGTCGGAAGTGCACTTGCCTCTCTTGGTATTGCCGCTGAATCCCCCGATGCACTTGCCTGTGTACCTGTAATCGCATTTTTTGCCGGACTGTGGCTGCTCATTTTTTATTTCCTGCACGCGGACCGGATCGTTGATTTTATCTCCACCCCTGTTATGGGTGGCTTTATCAGCGGAATTTCTCTTACGATCATCCTGATGCAGATTCCGAAACTTATGGGAAGAGATGCCGGCTCCGGAGAACTTCCGGAAATTCTCCATTATATTTTTCTTGCCGCACGCTCGATCAGTTTGCTTTCTCTTGCTATGGGAATCAGCGCGCTGATTCTGATCCGCATCGGCAAAAAAATCTTTCCGAAGGTTCCGATGTCCATTGTGATCATGATCCTCGGAGTCCTTTCCACCACCTGTTTTCATGTACAGAATCATGGTGTGGTGCTTCTACAGGCAGTCGAACCAGGATTTCCGACATTTCTTATTCCTAAATTCGGAGAGGTTGCTCTTACCCAGACAGTTGGCCGCGGACTGATGGTTGCTGTTGTTATCATGGCAGAAACACTTCTTGCAGAAAATAATTTTGCTTTCAAAAACGGCTATAAATTGAATGACCGACAGGAAATCCTTGCCTGTGCCGCTGGTAATATTTCTGCTTCTTTCGTCGGATGCTGCCCGGTAAACGGAAGTATTTCCCGTACCGCCATGAACGAACAGTATGGTGGCACTTCTCAGGTCGTTTCCCTGACCGCCGGAATCACCATGGCCGTCCTTCTCTTTGGATTTACCGGATTTATCGGTTATCTGCCTGTCCCGGTTCTGACTGCCATCGTCATTTCTGCGTTGATGGATGTCGTAGAAGTACATCTTGCGATCCGCCTTTATAAAGTCAGCCGAAATGAATTTTATATTTTCATGGCAGCCTGTATCAGTGTATTGTTCCTCGGAACCATCTATGGTGTACTGATCGGCATCATTCTGTCATTTGTAGCAGTAATCCTGAAAGCAACTGCACCGCCGCGTTCTTTCCGCGGTATCATTCCCGGCAAAGAATCCTATTATGACCTCGGTCGAAACCGGCATGCTTATCCGATACAGCATGTCATCATTTATCGTTTCAATGAAAACCTGTTTTTCGCAAATGCGAAGGTTTTTCAGGAGGACCTTGAAAACAGTCTGAAAGAAGACACAAAAGTCGTGATCGTAGACGCTTCTTCAATCAACTCCATCGATATCACCGCTGCAGACCGGATTGAGGCAATTGCTTCTAATATGAAAAGACGTGGTATTCAGTTTTATATTACAGAACATTCTTCTTCTCTCAATGAACAGATGCGAACGCTCGGCATCGGCCATCTGATCAAAGAAGGCTGCGTGCGAAGAACCATCCTCGCGGCACTTAACGATGCAGGTATCCATAGACCCTATAACCTCGAGATACCGGAATCCGAGAAAAAACTGGCAGAACTTCGAAGTCATTCCCATCTCCCTGCTGAAGAAGAAGATACTCTTGAAGAATTTGCCTGGGCATTCGGTAAAGAAACCGTTCAGGAACTGGAACAGGCAACTCACACAATTATCGAACATCTGCACCAGATGCCGGATATCGAACGACTTTCTGATGAAGGTATCAAAGAACATTTCGAAAGCTGGCACACTCTTGGTGCACTGGATGAAGATGAAATTCTCCACCGTATCGAATTACATATCGATGAACTTCCTGAAGAAATGCACAAAGAGCACCGACATATCGTGGAACTTATTGAAAAGCGCCGAACCCGCATCCGCGAGAAGGTACTGGAAGAACATCCTGAACTTGCCGCCAGACTGGAGCAGAACCGTATCCGTTTGGAAAAACGTCTTGAAAAACAAAATCCGGAAGCCCTGCGCAAATGGAGAGAATGGAAAAAGAGGGAGTGACTTCCCTCTTTTTTATCATCATCTGATATAAATTCCATCCGCCCCCATATACGCACCTTCCGGACATTTTTCTTTATCTGCTTTTTTTCTCATCTCAGCAATAACTTTGTAGTCTGCATCCATCAGTTTCTGTAAAAGTTCTCTTGACATTCCAATCTGAATTCGGCGCTCCTCCGTCTGTTCCTGATTATCTGAAAAATAGGGAATTGTAAATGTTACCTCTGCAAAGGAATCATACAATCTCAAATTGCTTTCTCTGTCAAAAAACAGCTCACGGATCGGGTGATAGTATGCTTCAAAATAGTCTTCCGTATGGAACTGCACCGGTTCTCCGTCTGCTTTACCGGAAGCCTGTCTCAAGATTCCACATAAATAACTGTGATCATAATAAGTCATACATACAACTGCCGGATCCGGTTTCACACCATTCAATGTACCGATTGCCTCCAGCTGCTGAGTACCTTTTTTCAGTGCCTGTTCACGGCGGTTACTTCCGCCCTTCGCTTCCCATGCACTCCAGCTTCTATCTACAGGATTGTATCCCACCATTTCCGGGCGCCATTCGCTTGCAAAAAAGTCATTATACTCACTGTGATCCATCTTCTTTATCAGATTCAAATGTGTTAAATACTCATCTCCATACAATCTGTGACTGAGCAGTTTCGTAAAAAACATACCCATATAATAAGAAATCACACTTTTTTCCGAAGAATCCAGATATGCCGTCTTCTGAGACTTTTTCAACCGGTCTCCCTCTGTATCCAGTGCCATTTCCACCAGAAACACCTTATATAACATTTCCAGACGTTTTTTTTCCGGATAAGCAACGGTCAGCCTCTGTATCGGCATTCCACAGGTTATGATCTCATGAAGGAGTTCTTTATTGGAAAATTCCAATTCAATCGTATTACCTGTCAGACCATTTTCACTGTCACTCTCTTCTTTTTCAAGTGATATTGTATAATTTTTTTCTTCTGTTAAAATCATTGCTGTACTCTCCGAACTCTACAGAAGGGCAGTCCCCTGCCCTTTCTTAATTTTATCACTTTATTTCATATAAGTATTTAACCATTGATATACTTTCGCCTGTCTTGTTTTATATGTACCAACCTGATTTCCGCTGTCTGAAGCAAGCGCTTTATAAACATTACTCAGATTATATGGTTTTTTTGTTTTGGCAAGCACACGGGGAACTGCGCTGTAACCACCCTGATGTTCAATATTGATAAACATACCCACTGCCTTTATATCTGTAATGCCCAAAGTACGGATTGCCTTCTCCATCTCGGTAATCTGCTGATACATCAGCTGATCCTGACATTTCTTTCCGATATCTGACTTAATAATATTTACAATACGTTTTTTATAAGTAGTCTTTTTATAAGTAGACCAGTTAGATTTCTGTACGTCATTCCAGAGCTTGCCGTCTTTGTCATATGTTTTCCATTCGGCATCTCCCATCGTGGTATGGATCAGTTTCAAAAGTCTCTGTGCTTCTGTCGCATACCATTGTCCCGCACCAATCGTAATCGCATGCTCAATGCTGCTGTTTGTGTATGCCTTTGTAAATGCACCGTAATTCTGGTTTCCATATACCTGTCCACCGGTTTCCACTGCGTAGAGAATCTTTTTCATGACATCTTTCTGTGTTGCGGTAAAAGCACTCTGACTGACAACAGCTGCTTTTGGTGTTTTTACACTTTTACTCTGCTTTATCGCTGCCATGTATTTTATGCCGCCGGCTTTCTTATATGCCCTCACGGTATATACATATTTTGTATCACCGGCCGCCGTTGTATCTGTATAAGACGTATTTTTTTTATTTACATCTGCAATCAGTTTCCACTTACCCCCGGATGCTTTTCGATAAATCCTGTAGCCATCCAGCTTTGAAACAGACTTCCAGGAAAGTTTTACCTGCGAACTTGACAGTACCTTAGGTGTAACCGTTGTCTTATATGGGCGGGTTGCCCCCTTTACCGCAGTATATCTGCTGTATACAAATTTACTTTTTTGTTTGCCATAAGCCTTTACCGCATACTGATATGGTTTTCCGGTTCCGAGATTACGGTCTGTATACGTTGTCGCAGAACTTCCTACCATGGCAATTCTTTTATAGGCATGTTTTACAGATTCACGTCGATAGATCACATATCCGTCTGCGCCTGAGCATTTGTTCCATTTAATCTTCAGTGCTGTATTACTGGAGCCTGCAATCGTTGCCTTTACATTGGTCTTTTTGACTCCGGAAGCCGCACTGACAGAAACAGCTGATACTAAAACAGCTACTGTCAGAAACAGCATCAGCATAACTCCTGTAATTGCTTTTCCGCTCTTTTTGCTTTTATTCATAAATATCGTTCCCTTCTCAAAATATAGAATGTCCCCTTGTATATTTTAAAAAAAAACGAAGTAAAAAGCAAGCAGTTTTTACATTTTCTTTAATTTTGTTAATTCTATATTACATCCAGTGCTTTCTGAAGCTGATTATCTTCCTCATGTGTGATCTCATCTTTGTTCAAAAGTTCAGACGCAAGCTTCACTTCCACATCCGGCTTGATTCCCACTTTATTGATGGAATTTCCATTTGGTGTATAGTAATTGGAAACAGTCAGCTTTACCGCACTTCCATCGCTTAACTGGCGAAGTTCCTGTACCACACCCTTGCCATAAGTCGTTGTTCCGACAATCGTACCGACTCCATGATCCTGCACGGCTCCTGCAAAAATCTCAGATGCACTTGCACTGTTTTCATTCACCAGTACGGCAAGCGGCATATCCAGCTGATGTTTCCCATCACAGGTTTCTTCTTCCCTGTTGCCGTATTTGTCCTCCGTATACACAATCAGTCCCTCAGGAAGGATTTCTCGAAGAATATCGCAGACTGAGGTCAGGAGTCCGCCAGGGTTGTCTCGAAGATCAATGACAAGACGCTCCATTCCTTTATCTTTTAATTCAGTAAACATATCTTTGTACTGCTGCGGAGTAACTCCTGTAAACTGTGTAATCTGAATATAGCCGGTCTTTTTATCCAGCATTTCTCCAAATACAGACGGCAGTTCCACGTCCGTCACATCCACACTGATTTCACGGGATTTTTCCTCATTTTCACGAAACACTGTAAGAACAATTGTCTTATCTTTGTTCTCTCTGATCAGGGAAACCACATCTGAAAGCTCCATATCCGTTACATCAGTATCATTGATTGCCGTGATCACGTCACCTGTCTGCAGCCCGGCATCCGCCCCGGGACCGCCTTCATAGCACTCTGCGATCTGCACTCCACCATTTTTATTTTTCTGGATGGAAACACCGATACCTGCATAGGCGCCATCCGTCGAAGCTGTCTCCTGAGCATATTCATCAGCAGTATAATATCTGGAATAAACATCTCCAAGGCCGTAGACCAGACCGGCATAAACACCCTCTGCCATCTCATCATTATCCACCTCGCCCAGATATTCCTGGTCTATCATTTTCTCCAGATATTCTATTTTCTGTACATGTGAAGAATCCGAGAGAACTCCGTTATATTGCCGCTGCTGCACGAATTTCATTCCGCCCGATGCAAGCGCCACGACCAAAACACCTGTCAGAACTCCCGATGCATATTCTTTATGTTTCATTTTCCTGTCCTTCCTTAAGCCTGTCTGTATATTAATATACCACAAACGGCATGGAACCAAAAGTCCCATGCCGCGTGATATTGATATTTTATTATACTCTTAAATGCTTTCTTGTCGTCCAGATACTTCCGATAAAACCGATTCCGATTCCCAGAAGGAGTCCTATTGGAAGAAGCACCTGATAAATCTGCCATACCGGGATAAAATCAACCACTCCGGTCAGTACATTAAACTTCGTCAGAACAAATTCAACTGCCGTATTGTACAGGAAATACAATGCTGCCAGCGGAATTGCCGCACCGATCACACCAAGTACCATACCTTCGAGAACAAACGGTGCTCGTACAAATGCGTCGGTCGCACCAATGTATTTCATAATTCCGATTTCTTCCTTACGTACAGAAATACCTACAGAAACAGTATTGCTGATAAGGAAAATGGAAATCAGCAGAAGAATTGCAATGATGATAATGGATGCATAGGAAACCAGTTTATTAAAACTTCCAAGTGTATTGGCTGCCTGCTCAGACTGATTTACCTCACGGACATGCTCCAGACTCTGAATGTAATTTACCAGTTCTGTCTGCTTTTCGATCTGATTCAGATAAACCTGATAGTTGGATGAGTTCACAAGCGGGTTATCGTCTTTGAATCCATCTGCTGCGTCGGATCCCTGAAAATATTTATCCTTGAAATTCTGCCATGCCTGATCTCCGGATTCAAATTCGACACGTTCTACTTCCGGACGTGCCTGAATCAGATTTCCGACTTCCTGCATCTGCTCATCCGTCGTTCCTTCATCGAAGAAGACCGTAACCGGCACTTCCTGTTCTACTTTGTGTGCGATATTGTCCACATTAGTCACAAGTGAATAAAAAACTCCTACCAGAAAAATACAGGCTGCCATTGTAATAATGGATGCAAGTGAAAACATCCAGTTTCTTTTTATATTTTTCACTCCCTGCTTGAGGGTATACCAGATCGTACTAGGCCTCATGATATTCTCCTTCCTTCTCATCACTGACGATCACACCGTCATGCATGGTAACCACTCGTTTTTTCATTGCATTAACGATTTCTTTATTATGGGTTACCACAAGAACTGTCGTACCACGCTCGTTGATCTGCTCGAGAAGTTTCATGATTTCTTCGGAAGTCTTCGGGTCAAGGTTACCGGTCGGTTCATCTGCCAGAAGGATATCCGGACGATTTACAAGTGCTCTTGCAAGTGCAACTCTCTGCTGCTCTCCACCCGACAGCTCATCCGGGAATGATTTGTATTTCTCTGCAAGACCGACTTCCTGAAGCACCTCAGGAACACGTCTTCTAATCACACGTGTCGGTCTTCCGATAACACGTTGTGCAAATGCAACGTTTTCATATACATTACGGTCTTTCAACAGACGGAAATCCTGAAATACAACGCCAAGTTTACGGCGGTATTTGGCCACACGGCGGTGTTTCATCTTTTCCAGACGTTCTCCGCTGACGATCATCTGACCGCTTGTACTGTCAAGTTCTTTCATCAGAAGCTTGATCAGAGTTGTCTTGCCGGAACCACTGCTTCCAACAACAAAGACAAATTCTCCTTTATCTACATGTAAGTTGGCATGGTTCACTGCCGGAAGGCCTTTGCCATACGATTTGCTTACATCAATGATATCAATCATCGTTTCCATAATCTCCTCCTGTATATATACATAAAAAATGCCGCCAGCGTACCGGCAGCATCTTATTGCTTTCTGCGGTATAGTTTATTAACATTTCGTAACAATGTTGTAACATATTTCTATGCAGAATGCAACCCTTTTTATTGATTTCATGGATTTTTCATATTTGGCATTAATACTCCAAGGTTTCCATATACTTCATAAAACAATTTCAAGTTTTTTGGTGTATTCCACAGTTATCTATTCTATCCTAGAATCCTTGTAATTGCAACGTTTATCTGTGTTTTAACTTTATTTTTGTGTTCTATTATTTCCTATTATAGTATACCGTTTTCTACAAATGGTAGGCAAATCGTAGGCAAAAAGATGATACAATATTTCTCCGGCAGACGGGTACCTGCCGGAGTTTCTTCTTGATTATATTACTGTCTCTTCAGGCATTTCTTTGCGACAAATCCATAGTACTTTCCGGCAATGCGGATGTAATTCCATTTTGTCTTATCTGCTGCTTTGATGGTATCGCACACATCCACCAGATTTCCTTTCTTCAGGAGCGGCCATTTTTTTATTGTTGGGTTTTCTTTTCCCGCCCATGAACGAACGTTCAATTCTGTTGCAGTAACCTTTGCAACATACTTCGGTGTCTTGTTCAGTTTAACCGCCGTCGCTGTTGATGTCTGATCAGCAGCTGTGCCATAATCAATCCAGACATATCCGTCAATCGCAGAATCTGTGAGCTTGTATTTCTTATTCCGGCATGCGCCGCCATTGGCAACTACTCCTGCTGCACCGGATGTGTTGCCTTCGTTTGTATATACATACTTTGTATCGTATGTGCGCACGGATCCAATGTGTGCACCGTTCCGGAAGATGATCAGTGCGCCTTTCTTTGGTGTCTTCTTCCATGTGCCATTTTCTTTCGCGTGTCTGGTTACGCTCTGACAGTTGTAGAAGCCACCGCCCATAATCTGCAGAGCCTTTTTCAATCCAAATACTTTTACCAGTTTCCAGAACTGATATACCGCACACCATGGCTGTCCCTGGCATCCCGGCTGTCCCCAGCTGCTGACATCACGGGCAAACTTTGTGTAATTGTTATATCCTGCATTTCGCTGGAAGTCATCCAGATATGCAAGTGTAGCTTTTTCCAGATATGGCTTACCGGTTCCTTCTCCGGCATAGAAATCACCCAGATCATTAAATTCCTGCAGTTTTGTTTTTGTTGCCACCGTTGTTTCCTCCTTCTTTGGTTCTGTTTTTGTTTCTGCGTAATCTTTATAGAAAACATTCCGGTCTACTTTTGTGGAGATTCCCGGAATCGTTGCTTTACTGGAATACTGCCATCCAATTCCAAAATCCGGCCGGAGTCTTTCCTGCAGGGTTCCGTTGTCATTCGCCGGATAGCGGGCAATCCAGAAGTCATGTTTTTTCAGATGACTACAGATTACATTTACATACCAGTCTACATTACAGTAGATCGCAAACTTGTACCCTGCTGCCTCAATGATCTTCCGGAAAGCATCAGTCATCTTGTGGATGCTCTCTGCTCCAAATGTTCTCTGGTTGTGATATTCCAGATCGAGGAATACCGGGAACTGGATCTTCCGTCCGTTCAGAGTTGAGACTACCTTACGGGCTTCGCTCTGGATCTCCGCGATAGTCATAGCATAGGAATATTTGTACACTCCAACAGGGATCTTGTGTTTATTGCATCCGGTCAGGTTTGCTTCAAAATATTTATCTACTATGTTTCCTGCTTCTGTAATCCGGAGAATAGCGAAATCCATACCATAATCAGCTACCTTTTTCCAGTCGATCTTGCCCTGCCATGCAGAGACATCAATACCTTTTATTTCCATATGTACCTCCATTAAAAAAGAGGACGATCACTCGCCCCCTGAATCTTTATTTATATCTGCTTTATCCTCTACCTGTGATTTCACATGCTCTACAATCGGTAAAAGAAATGCCGGAATTGCAACTCCCATATCTTTAATATTTTCCAATATACTGATGATCTCATTGCAGATGATCCATATTGCTACAATGCAGGCTACCAGAAACGTAAATGGCAGGGTAATCCCCGCGGTCTGGGATGCATATAAAAGCAACTGGTCAATTACCGCTCCCACCACAACAAGAAGCCACATGCATACCTTTTTCATGATTCCTCTGATACTCTTATAAGAGTTAATGTCCTGTGATCGGTATGTAGATGCCATTAATCCTGTGGCATAATCAAGCACATTACATGCTACCATCAGGATCACCGGAATTGTCAGCACACCAAGCATTGAACTGATCAATGCAAATACCCCTGTAAAAAATGCTTTGATATAATTTTCTTTCATGTTTTTATCCTTTCTCCGGTTGCGCCGGCGCAAATTAAACAATTTATTTTTTAACATACAATGCTGTTACATAGCAGTTTGCCGACGCTGCGGAAGTCGTAGGTGCCGAAACGTCTCGTACATTAAGTGATAAATTATTTCCACTTACTGTATATCCAGTCGTAGTTAAATAACTACTCGCGAAACTGCATCGCACAATTCCTAAAAGTGTATAACCATCTAATGCAGCACTGATGCTTACAGTCGCAACACCACTTTTCAGAGTTACTTTTTGGGTAAAATTTTTAGTAGTAACATAATCATTCATTTTCGTGTTTAGTGCATTAATCCCCAGCTTCTCCTTCAGCCACGTGATCAGCTGCGACACTTTTGTTTTTTTCATTACATTCCCCGTCGCATTAAGGAAATAATCTGTATCTGCCGGTTCTGCATTTTCCGGAAAATCTTCAATCTTTTTTGTTTTTTGTTCATCTATCATCTGTTAATCCTCCTCTGTCTCAATCAATTCACCATCATCATCAACTACCAATATATTATCGCCATCCTGCATGACCACCGTGTCCCTCTGTACATCAATATAGGAGCCGTCACTGTCTGCCAGCAGATAATCATCATAATCTGACAATAAACAAATATTCTTATGGATCTCTACTGATATTTTAAGGCTTGCCCCGGCAGCAACCGGGTTTGGGATTAAGCTGACATCCACTATCTTAATATTTGCCGCCATCCCATCACCCCGCCTTTATCTTTACATTGTCAACCCACGTTTCACCCGCGATCTCATAGATGTACTTGAATCTGTATGTTCCTGTCTTTTGCGGCTGGATAAATGCTGACAGCTCATGCGCACTGACCTCGCATTCGCCAGAGTCTTCCAATATCTCCTCACCGTCATCATCCCTGTAATACAGCTCCCACCGGGCATTGTCTATTGAAAAGGGAAGATCCGCATCACATTTCGGCTTTACAACCGCGCGAAGGTATCTGGCCTCCGGAAAATCAAACGTGACTTCTGCTACATATGACACTCTCAATCTGATACCCTCCTTCCTGTACAGATCCTGCAAACTGCTCTTCTATAATCTCTGTGCAGTATTTTATTTTTTCACAGCCAACCTGCGCAGACATTTCATTCAACATTACCACTGCCTGTAGTTCATGCCCCGAGATCACAAACAATGCGCTACAACGGAAAGTTATGTTTCCACCATCATCCTCCGCGAATATTTCCGCAGTGTATTTCCCATCATCATTCCAGGGGACATCTATCTGCCAGATGTCCCCATGGTCATGATAAAAGGTGATATCTACGCCATCAGCCTTGCCGTAGACCTTTGACACCATATCAGTCTGTTACTTCTACACTGATGACAAATGTCTTGCCGGCATCAACAGGATTCGGGGTAAGTGTGATACTCTTGATTGTCGGTGGTGTGGTATCCAGCTTGACGGTTCTTGTGATCGTTGTGGTCTTTCCGGCGGAATCTCTGGCAACGATCGTGATCGTGTTGCTTCCTGCTGCCAGTGTAAGGGCTTTGGAGAAGCTTCCGTCGGATTCTACTGTCACAGCCTCTGCACTGCCGCTGTTAAGCTTGATCGTTACTGTAACCGGACTGGAAGTAACATCGTTGGTAATACCTTTGACTGTGCATGCCGCCTGATTTGTAACAAGATCATCAACCGGTGAAGTAATGGACAGTGTCGGCGGTACTGTATCGATCTTGAATGTAACGGATTTCTGGACTGCTGCATTGCCGTCATAATCAGATGCATCAACCTTGACCGTATGGCTTCCGTCAGACAGTGCCGTGTCTGGTGTGTATGTACATTCGTAACCACCTGATACTGCTTTCTTTGTGATGGAATCTCCGGTAATTTTCGAACCGGAATCGATCGTAACCCCAATGGTTGTCGGATTGACACCGGAATCATCATCTGTGATCTTAAATGTGATCGCAGGTTTACTGTTGATAATGTAACTTCCTGCTGTCGGTGCTGTGATCGCAATGACCGGTGCGACCTTTTCTTTAACCTGCAGCTTAAGGGAACTGCCAAGCGTTGCATCTGAATCTGTTTTTGTAGTGGTATTCCCGGCATCATCTGTTGCTTTTACAGTGACCGGATAATAATGCCCGCTTAATGTATAGCTGGATTTACCGGGTGCTGTGATCGTTGCTTCATATTTCCCTGTACTGCTGTTCAGGGTAAGGTTGTATGTCTGGCCATTAATCACGGCCTGTACTGTTTTTACTGACATATTATTTTCCTTTCTGTGTCTGATTTTTAGTTACCGTTTCTATTTTCCCTACGTGGGAATCCCAGACCTGCTCATGGGTCTACTCCGTAGACACAACATTTTTAAGCAGTTCCAGTACTTTTTCCATTTTTTCTTCAAGTGCTGTTACCCTCGTGTTATCCATAAGACCCTCACACTTTTTTACAGCTTCAAGAGCCTTTTCCGCTGCCTCATTGGCTGCTCCTGCCGCATTCTGTGCATCTGCTGCCGCAAGCTCAGCATCAGATTTTGCAAGGATCGTTCCTTTTGCCGCATCCTGCGCCGCTTTTGCAGCTTCTTTACAGGCTTCCAGTGCCGCACCGGTCTTTTCATCAATGCGCCTGTCAATGACCTCTTTACAGGAAGCATCCACGTTCTCAACCATATCCTCATAAGTTGCCATCCGCTTTACATCACCCGGGGAAAAGCATACGTAAACTGCCCTGCCGTCACTGGCATGTGGATCTCCTTCTGTCACTACAGCAATTTCACCGGTACGAAGTTTCTGAGGATCAAATTTGTTGTACGGACCATGTCTCATCGTTATTGCCATGTTTTATTCCTCCAGGCGGGCTTTTGCATCCGCTTCAATCTGTTTCACAGCTTCCAGTACATTTCCTACCGCATAATACGTTGGTGCCTTTGTATTTTTCTTTACTACATTTCCGGAATCATCTACTTCGTTATAGGTTGTAGTGACAGAATACTCTCCTCCCTGATTGATGATGCTTATAATCTTAATTGCTTTCATTTATCAGTTCCTCCATTTCTGTATCATAATCATTAACAAGACCGTCAATAATGTCGCTGTAGTCGTTTTCCGCATTGTTTATATCTTTTGATACCATAGTCCTTTGAGTTTCTTCTTCCAAACGAAGATGTTCAAAATGTTTCTGAGAACACTTAAGCTCCCACGAAAACTTAAGTTCCGGTGTACCCCTGACTACGAAATAGGATTCGTCTTTTTCCTGTATCCACAGATCTCCCGGTCCTTCTTTCTGCAAAAACACCTGATATTCAGTTCCTGTACTGATTGTCTCTGCGAATACAGGATCGATATCAATAATTGCCACCCCCTCTTCATTTGTTTGTGCGCATCCAACATCACCAAACATCGGAGTTGGAGTTTCATAACAATACAGAAGCCTGTCAAAAAAATTCTGGGTTTCTGCAACACGCGATTTTGTGCCGGACATTACTTCGAAGTTTCCCAGGATTTTTGTAGTCCAGTCATCATATGGATGCATTTGGAACATTTCTCGTCCATTACCGCCAATACCGAAGCTTGTATTTTCGCCAAGATCAATATCTGCAACATTACTATCAGTTGATATTGCTGCCCCCATTTGCATAAGTACTTGTTCATTGATATCATCACCGCCATTAATAAAAGCGATATCTTGACCTGTTATTTTTGCATAAACACCATTGCTTGTTATCGTTTTTACTGTTCCTGTTATATCAGCGCCCGTGTTATCCCATTTTCCGATCTGTGCGCCATTTGCATTCAAAATTCTTAGTACACCATTTTTATTATCTTCACCGCCCAGCGTTAGTGTTCCACCATATGCCCAATCCCAGTGGATGCCGATCACAGAAAGAATGTTGAGGGCTGCATTGCCGTTGCTGTCGAATCCTGTTTTCCAGACTGTAGTGGAATCTTTGCCGGTGTAGCTTCTCGTTACGAAGAAACCATCAATACCGGATTTATATACTATCTTTGATTCGGATAATTTCGGTTTGTCATGCCGGTACACGATCACGGAACCGTCGTCCTGGATGATTTTTGTCTCGTGGAAACCTAAGGTGTTGGCAGCGAGTTGACTCATCTGCTGCACAATGAGATCATAATTGGATAACGTATTCTCTGTCTCCTTGCGCATCTTTGCAAGTGTCTGTTCTAGTTCTGTCGGCCGTTGTGATTCTGTCTTTTTCGGAGATTCCGCATCGCATAAAATCGACATATTATCATCAGGATCAAAACTGAGATTGGTGACAAGTGCTGAATAACTCTTCGATGGTCCATCTGAAATATATGCTATATCTCCTGCCTCCACAGTTGGATTCGGCAGAGCCGATGCATCAAGCGGCCGGAATATCAGCCCGATAAGTTTTTTACCAAGGTATTCTGCAAAATTCGCGGCATTATCCTTTGTGATAAACGGATTTCCTGATATTTTCAGAACGTACCCTTCTTCACCATAAAATAATGTGTCTGCATTTTCAGTATTTTCTGTTTCGGCAGTCACCTGCACTCCACTGATGATCACATCTTCCACAGCAACATCCAGTGTGTCCAGCGTGTATATATGATGGAATGCATCCATATCTTCAAATGTTCCTGAGTTGTGTTCATAGCCTGTATTCCACGGCGAAAATGTTCCGCCATCAGCCTCATCACCTGATGAATAAGGACTGTCATCATCGAAAATGCCTCCATCCAGCAAAGTATTCTGTTCAAATACCTGCTGGTCAAACCAGTCAACGATAAGTTTTCCGTTGGCATCACATTTTGCAAACTTGCATATCATCTGCATTGCATACGAAAGTACCTGTCTGCATGTGATTCCGCTGTTGATCGGCCGTTTTGTAAGTTTCACATTATAGCCATCAAATCTTGCCGACTGCAGTACCACACCACAATACCTGCACAGATCGTTCACTATCGTTTGAATCGTTGCTGGATATGTAGTTGTTACTCCTGCATATTCTTTATCGAGCTTATGCATGTTATCGAGGCATTCCAATGTGATCAAGTCACCATCATACGATGTACTGTCAACCTCATAGACACCTTTTTGTATTTTTTCTATGCTTCCATCATCAAGCTCCATACCGATATAAGGTATGACCTGAGCTCTATCAAATACCCGTCTGGATAATTTTTCATCCTCATCGTACAGAACGACTGTCATTTTGTTAATAATGCAGCTCCCAATGGTAAACGCTCCACTCTCGGTGACTCCCTCATCAATCTTGAATCCGCCTTCCCATATGTTGGAATCGTCCAGATTCAACACCGTTCCATCAGCAAGGGTAATTGTCAGGTATAGCAGGAATCTTCCATATTTTATCTTTTCTTTAAATTCTTTCGAAACATTGATCATGTGTTACACCTCAACTATGTCAAAACTCAAGGTACCGTAACGTTCTCTGCCTTTTTTCCACCATTTAACTTCTGTTTCCATATCTCCGGTATAAAACTCTTTGGTTACGTTTTTCCCCTCCATAGGATCCCAGTATTTCACCCACACATATTCAGGCTTAAAAGCTGATAAGATTTCGTGGACCATTGCTTTTGATAACTGTTTCCAACCCAGGCTCAGGGTTCTTTTTTCTGCGCCTTTATTTTTATGCATTCGATAATCTCTGGTTCTTCCGGCATTGCTTTTGCTTATGTCGCTTTTCTTCCATTTAAACTGAGATGGGTATTTGAAGTTCCCATCTCCCGTAAGATCGATCACGTTCATCTACCCATCTCCTATATCGTTGCTACCACGTGATACCTGTTATCGTATTTTTTCTGTCCTTTTCGAACCACTTTATATAATGTTTCCGAATCTGCCTTGATCGTAAGGTTAACGATAACGTCTTTATCCTTATCGTTGTTCATAGGTCCACTCATGTCAAAAGCTTCCACTACAGCTTCAAAGACACCTTTTTTGATTCCATCAATGATCTGGTTATTGTTGGCTACAGTGTTCCTGTTTCCCATCCGGCCGACCATTTCAGGACCGTTCTCTCTTGCAATGAACATTTCTCCATTTTCTGGAAAACCGCCTTTTGCATACCAGTTTAGACCAAAAGAAGGTGTGGAAAAGCTTACCGGTCCCACGCTGTGCCTGTTCCACGATACTGAAACATGTGGAAGTGGAATATGGACAGAACCGAAGCCATTCGCAAATCCCTGAATTGCATCCTTTCCTATCGAGAACAGGTTAGGAATTGCTTTTGAAATCATACTCGGAATATTTCCTAATGTTTCTGTAAAGGAGCTCCAATGACTGGAGAATCCATTTTTCAGTCCACTGACAATATCATTACCTTTAGAGGTGACTTTTCCCTTGATGTTTCCAATCTTTGTGAATACTTCATTCTTCATATTGGCAACACGCTTCAGGAAACAACTATCTTTCACAGCTTCCCAGCCATTTTTCAGACCTTGAATTGCATCGGAACCTTTGGATTTAATCCATGCTTTCGCATTGCCAAGTTTGGTTTTGACTTTTCCCGGAAGCTGTCCAATCCAGCTCAGCAGATCTGGTAACTTGTTTTTTGTGCCTTCAAATAATCCCTCTATGATGTATACACCCTGCTGCCTCATTACTGTGGACGGGGAATGGATTCCGAACGCATTCTTAAATCCATCAATGAAAGGTTTAAATATATTGTCTTTAATCCATGCTGCGATACCTTTTACTGCATCTGTGATTCCTTTGAAAATACCCAGTACAACGTTGCCGCCACACTCTTTAATCTTACCCTCGAAGTATTTTTTTGCATTGGTAAAGGCATCCCCAATCAGTCCGCCTATGAATGCTGCGAAACCGCCAAATGCTGCTCCTATGGCTTCTGAGAGCCTGCTTACTATACCCTTCCAGTCAATGTTGACCAGAACTTCCCGGACTTTCTCTCCAACCTGCTGCCAGTCGGTATTCTCGATTGCTACGATAATCGTATCAAGAATGCCTTTGACTGTATTGCTTATGGTCTGTCCTGCCAATGATGCATCAAATGACTTAACTGCGCCATTTATGCCATCGGATATTGCCCTGCCAAGACTTTTCCAGTGGAAATTCTTCGCGAAGGTATTTACGAAACCAAATGCTGTATTAAGGCCTTTGGCTATGGTACTTCCAACAAGCTTCCAGTTGGTTGTTTCCAGAAATCCATTGAGGAAAGTAGCAATGCTCTTAGCGATCTTATTGCAAGTATTCTGGATCTTCTTCCACGGAATCTTTTCCAGCGCAGCATTTAGCTTCTCACCGACCATAGAACCAAGTTCGGTGAAATCTGCATTTTTCCATGCGTCCTTGATAAGCTTTGCAAGATCTTTGAACTGGTTCGTGACCGTTGTGGTCTGGAACATGTTGCTTGCATCACTGAGTCCGCCAATATTTCCCGCTGAGGAGCCTCCACCAGAAGAATCTGAGGATGAATCATCATCCATCTTATTAATCTGGTCGAACCCCATTATGGTCCGCTTGTATTTCTCTGTAGCTTTCGAAGCCTTATCCGCATTGCTGGCATTATCCGCTAAGTCGCTGGACGTACCGCTCAGGCTCTTTGCATAGTCCTGATTGAGCTTCTTTGCAGTGACAATGGTTGTTTTGCCGCTAAGTGCTCCAATGAGCTGTCCTACCGCATTTACTGCCCGGATAACCATCTGAACAAAACTGTTCAGGATTGGTGCCACCACTTCCAGTATCGGCGCAAATGCAGCTGCAAGTGAATTTTTGAGCTGCGTCAGTGAAGACATCAACATGGATATACTGCTGTTGGTTGATCCGCTGTACTGTGCCAGATTCTGGAATCCCTGTTTTGCTCCGTTAATTGCTCCGCGAATTACAAAACTTGCAAACATGAATTTTGCAGTCATACCAACTGTTTTCAGTATTCCTGCCAGGCCTTTTCCGGATGTTCCAAGACCATTGAAAGAAGACCGCGCTCTTTTCAAAGTTGGGATCCCGGATGAAAATTTTTGGATCAGGGCACTGAACGCACCAGAAGACTTCTGGATTACACCGGATGCCAGTGATTTTACACCAGAACCGACACCAGAAATCAATTTCTTCAAACCGCCCCAGCCTTTTGAGCCAATATACGCAGCATTGCTCAAGACTCTACCCAACACCGGAATTCGTTTAAGTGTCTCTGCGGTTACTTCTTTCACTTCTCGTATACGTTCTGCTGTCTGCTTTATAACAGCTCTTGCTGTCTCAAAACTGTTTCCGTCAGAAAGTTTTCCTGTGTATGCGCGTTCGCTGTCTGTATTGCTAAATTGCATATACTGTCTGTGTGCCTGATATTTTTCAAGCTGCTGTTCTGCTGCCGCAATCTGCTCTTTCACATTCGCTATTGCTTCACTTCTCTCAGTTCCGCCACTGCTGTTCATCAGATCACGTTTTTTCTGTTTTAAGCGATCCAAAGACCGGGAAACACGTTCAATGTCTCTTTCTGTCTGTTCGTACTCTTCTGTATGCACTTTTATACCAGTTGCCAGTTGAGCCTCTTTTACATATTGCTTTACATCCTGAGCCATAGCCGAAAACGGGGCGCCTGCTTTTATATTCTGAAAGCTCTGTCGCATAGTTGTGCTTATGTTCTGAGGTACTTTAGGTAGTTTTCCAGACATGCTCTGCTTTATTTTTTCAATTTCATTTTTGAAAATATCTGTGGTCTTCCTGACATCGCCACGTGCTGAACCCAGCTCTTTTTTGAGGGATTTCGTATCACCTTCAATGGTGACTTTCATTTTTTTCAGATCTTCACTCACAACTCCACCTCCTTCCCATTAAAAATCCGCCGTAGCATTATTCATGTCTACGACGGTTAAATTCATTTACATATTCTCTACGTTTTTCACTGTATTCCGCCCACTGTCGTTCTTCTTCCGCCTCCTCATACATCTCCTGTTCTTTTTCGAACAGTTTTGGGTAGAAGTCCCATGGCTTCAGGAACGGTCTGCTATTTTCATCGAACAATGCCCCTACATTTGTAGCTATTGCCTCAGCCAGTGTGCAGTTGTCTTCTATTCGCTGCTTTCTTCTTTTCAGCTGTACACGATATGCACTTTCCATCAAATCAATGACCTCTGCAAGCGAAGAGTTCCAAAATGTTTCTATGGAAATCCCCAGATCAAGCGCTTCCGTGTACAGTTCATTCACAAAATCTGTTAGACATTCTGCATCTCTTCCACCAGAACGTCCGCCTGCTCCTGCGTAAAAAAACCGGATACCGCAAGTGTAGGAATAATGATTTTTGAGTACAAATCTGTCTGGTTACCACCTTCTTCATCAGCCCAATAATCATACAGGTTCTGAACCTTTGTGTAGCTCAGTCCATGTTCCCACGGCTCCATTGCGGCCTGAATGATCGTAAGCATCACGGAAAGCGGCGGAATATCATCCAACATATTCAGGATATTCTGACGGTATTTGTTTTCCAGCTTATTGATCGTAGATGCTTTCAGCTTCAGGCGGTAATCCCTTCCGTTTACTGTCCAGTAATGGAAAGGCTTACGCTCCTTTTTCTCAGTCATCTCCACAACTTTTTCTTCTGTTGTTTCTTCTACAGTGTCTAATCCACCGATATCACTCATGCTGTTTTCTCCTCTCTGCCTTTTATGCCGGATCCGTATACTTAAGTTCGGACTGAACCATCATGGTCAGTTCAAATTCAATAACACCATTCAGGCTGCCGCCTGTACGTTTTACCGACACTTGTGCATCGTATTCCGTAACGCTGCCATCTTTTAATTTATCCTGGAATGATAATACTTCTCCGCTTTCTGCTGCTGCTCTCATAACTCGATATGGACTGTCTGCTTTTGTATTGTCATACTTAAATTTGTATACCATGTCCGGCAGGTCACCCACACCAAGTTCATACATCTTATGTCCGTCTGTAAGCCCTGAATTTTCTACTTTTTCTGCCTCAATGCCCATTTCAGGGATTTCTTTTAATCCCGGAAGATCTGTATATGTACTAGGTGAGCCAGTTTTTTTCTTATATCCCAGTGTTGCACCATTTGCTAACATTCTGTATTCCTCCTATCTCCAATATACTTCATCGGAATCCATGTCAATAATTCCTTCGTATCTCATCTGTTTATGTTTCATTCCTGAAGGATCCGGAACATCCTGACACTCAATCCTTTTCAGTCCCGTTTCCTTCATTGCCTCATCAACAGCCATAGCTGCCGCTGATGTGCTGTCACGATGCCATATATCAATCCTGTACCGGACAAGTGATTTATCCTCTCCAATAAGCTCGCCATGGGAACTGTGTTCATACACACTGTTCTGTTCCTCTGTGTACTGAATTGTTGCATCTTCTGCCCATGAATGCGGATAAGCATCTGACACATTATCTGTAACGCTGCACAAAGCTTTGTATACCTGATCTTTTATGTTTTTCATTTTGATACCTTTCCTATGTTTGTCTGAAAGCTTGCTTTCATATTCTTTAAAATCTTATCTTCGTTGTCATGAAGCGCCGGATAAAGAAATGGGTGTGCCGGTTGGCCTGTGCACTGGTAGAATCTTCCCTGTGGAGTATCGATGTAAAACCACCGATATTTTTCTGCAGTTCTGCGGTCAATTTGACTTTCATGAATCCACCACGGGGCCTGTGTATATACCGGTGTGACTTCCGGGGATATTCCAGCATGATCTGCCTGTCCTTTCGGACCGGTACCAAATTCTACATATGGTGCATATGCTCTGTTGGTCCAGCAGGTTCCAACAGCCCTGTTGGTATCCCCCTCAACGTCTGCATATATGCTCTGCCGCAATTCTCCAGTATCTACGGGGCAGTTCAAAACAGCCGTCGCGCGGACGGTCTGAATCGCATCGGCTACGGCCTGCTTCATATCCAGTCCTGATAATTTTTCCAATGCCCTGTCAATATCATCCGCACCGCTCACACTCACAGCTTTTCTACCTCCAAACTCAACATCCTGTATGACTTAATAGAGATGATCCTGTAATCCGGCACTGCATCTTTTCCAACAAAGAGACATATCCCATCTGATTCCTGAATGTCTGTACCATTCTCGAGAATATAATGCATTCTTCCCTTTTCATCTGGTTTCACTTCGTATTTTCCGGATATCCGCACATTACGGATATAATTCAGACGTTCTCCATACTGTTGTGTCTGTACCTTACCGGATGCCGGCCAGGATTCCCCCTCTACAGAAGAAGCAGTACCATATGATTCTCTGGTACTGCCCTCTCTATTCTTTTCAACTATACGCTTTTTGTGATAATACGTTTCAGTCCTACTTCTTCGAAGCCTCAAAAGCCTTACCTCCCACTCGCGCAAGGCGAAATCTGTTCATAGTGTCGTAGATTTGTTTGGGAGCGTCATCAAAGGTATAATTCTCTCCACCCTCACTTCTTGCTTTTTCTCCCTCTGTTCCCATCCGGTTCAGTGCGATCACGGCAAGGTCTCTGACCGCCTTTTCCAGACCGGTTACAATGTTTTTTCTGCCTGTGTAGGATTTGACAAATTCTTCCGCATCATCCAGTAAAAGTTCAATCAGATCTTCGTCCTTTTCTCCTGTTAAGGTTATGATTTTCTCAATGTCTCTTTCTTTTGCCATGTGATCACTCTTTCAGGATTTCAAGAAGATCTTTCTTAGCAAGAGCTGATACTCCCGACAGACCTTTCTCCTTTGCAATAGCTTTCAGCTCTTCAACAGTCATTTCATCCAGATTCTTTTTAGTCTTGTCAGGATCAGAAGTAGCAACTTTCGTTACTCCTTCCAACGGCTCAAAACCACTCTTCATAAGTTTTTCTGCTGTTGCTGCGTTTTCTACATCTATTTCGATATTAGCTCGAATTAATCTCATCATTCTGCCTCCTTGATATTCAGGAAAACAGAATCCAGTTTATTCTCCAGTACCCAGAGATCATGGAAACGTCTGTAATCCATCTGCCATGCATTCAGTTTCTGGTTGATATTTGGATCAAAGATACGCATGATATCCTGTTTAGTCACTGCAATCGGTGTTGTAACCGGGCATACAAAGAAGTTCAGGCTCTTTGCAGTCGTTCCTTTCTCATATCCACCTTTTTCCTGTCCGGATGTTTTTCCATCATTGATCTTAATCACTGTGTACATACGGTTAGACGGTGTGGAAATGATCGGTACACCATCCACAGACGGTACCTGTGTCTGAATGCCGCCTTTAGAAAATGTAGCTGCCATGATTTTTCCTGCAAGTTCCAGTTCAAGTTCCATGATAAAATCAGGTGTTGCCTGACACACCAGTGCACCGTTATATCCCTCTCGTACTGCTGTAATAGCTTCTTTCAGCTTACGCAGCGCAGAGGTTCCTGTTACGCCCGGTGTATATCCACGTGCTACCATACCTGCTTTATTAGCCGTAATGGTCTCGGTTGCCAGCTTGCTGATACGGTATGCATCAATTTCCGGCACAACCTGTGTTCTCTGAAATTCTCCCATAACTGCTGCCGCTGTAGTTACAAAGTTGTTTTCGTTGACATCAATCGGATCCAGCTGGAACAGGCGGCCTCTGTCCTGTGTCATTTTCTTAGTTTCGTATTCCAGTGTAACGGATCCCTGCTGGTAGCCGTTATCGCGGTCATAGTTTCCCATTCCCTGTACATTCATCTTAGGGATTTTAACCTCTGCACCGCCGTTATAGATCACCTGTCCGGCATTGGCATCCATCCAGCCTGTAGTTGCCTCCTGCACTGCGATCTGATCCAGTGTGTTCTGAAATAATGTAGCTGTTGCTAAAGTATTAATTGGCATATTTTTTCACTCCTTTAAAACTGTCCCATCATTGCATCATATACTTTCTGCTGCTGGGTTTTCTGTTCATCTGTTTCCGTTGCTTTCTTCGGCGGTTTTCCACCTTTCAGCTTTTCTTCCACTGCTGCCTCAACAGCTTTCTGGAATGCTGCTTTCACAGTCTCCATGGACTTTTTGCAGGCATCGGCATCTGTGTAGTTCAGAACCTCAGCAAGTTCCTGTGGAAGGCCATCACCGGCAAGCGTGTTTCTTGCCTCCGCCATCAGTTCTTTTCGAGTAATCGCAGCTTCTCTTTCAGAAAGTTCTTTTTCTTTCTTCTGCTGCATATACTGCGCTTTCTCTTCTTTAGTCATTTTTGCAAGCTTCTCAGCCTCAGAGAGCTTATCATCCGTCAGTGCCTGCCACTTTTCCTGTGCATTGGTCACTGCCGTATTGACTGCCTTCTGTACTCTCCGGTCAAATTCAGCCTGATTGCCTCCTGTTTTCAGAAAATCGTCAAAAGACTGCGGCTCATTGCCTTCCTCTCCTGCTCCACCAGCTCCGCCGCCATTACCGCCATCATCGCCGGTCCCAGCACCGTCTCCTTCAGCAAATAACTGTAAATTCATCGGAGCTTTGCAAAATGCTTTGAATACTTTGTTTTTCATTTCTTATCCTTTCCGCCCAGCCTATTCACTTTCGCGCCCGGGCCATTCGTCTCAGATCTTATAGTTTCACGTCATTCCGGATATAAAAATAAGACGCTTCACCCCGCGCCTCACAGGGAGATAATCGGATCACCTATTCCTTCCCTTTACCTGTTGCCTTTTCCGCTGTCTTTTCAGTCTCATTTACAATCTCTGCAACTTTCTCATTCACCAGATGGTTCGCTCTTTCTTCATCTACATCAAAAATAGTGTCTACTTCAATGATTTTTTTTAATTTGACATCACTGTAGCGTTTAATGCATCTTATCTTCACCGTTCTCACCTCCCTCCATTGCGCCGGCGCAAATTACTCCGCAAAAATCCAATCTTCCGCAAGCATGTCTGCCTGGGATGCAAGCCATCCCATCTGTACACCGGAAGTTCCCACAAAAGCCACTGCTTTGTTGCCGATTGCATCATGTTCACAATTCACAACTTCGCCATTCGCTGTCTTGTAAGAAATGCCGGTCGCAAGCTGAATATACTGTTTCTTGCCATTCCAGCCTTTACGCGCAACTTTCATCCCTCTTTTTAGATATTTGATTGCTTCTCCGAAGGAAAATGTTGCTTCTCCTCCAAGCTGAGGGCAATTAGTTTTATCCGCAAGAGTCCATTCATCAGAAAGAATATTCTGTAAAGTATATTCAACATTCTGTGTCTCACGAATATCCAATTCCTGTCCATCTTTGGTGTGCATGATGATTGCTTCTTTCTCTGGATTCCAGCACCAGTACCCTCCCCATGATGGTAATTTGACTTTACTTCCACGTTTCATTGCTTTTAATGCTTCTTCAAATTTCATGTTTCATGTCCTCTCTTTCATAAAAATGGGTATAAAAATACCACCGGCCATTTCTGACTGGTGGTATTAGTCCATGTTTAATCTTGTTCCACAATTATTACAATAAAAGCATTTTGTTGTTTTGCAATCACCTATAGGAAGCATTATTCCTTTTTTACAATGACTGCAGATAACTTCTTCGCCATTTCTCATTTTTTTAATTCTCTGAAACAGTTCCTCAGCCTTGTTCATGATACTACCTCCATTTATAATCTGGATAGTCTTTCTTAACTGATTTAATTATATCACGCAACTCTTCTCCGGTCAATTTATCAACACCTTTTCGGTGCTTTATTTCCTGTGCCCTGCATACACATTCAGACCACTGATTTCCGCCAATGTCATATCTGTGATGTGTAACTTCATGTACAATAGTCTCAGCTGTTTTTTGTACTGTAGCTGTTCTACTCGCATAAATATAAATATCATTCCCGTCCTGTAATCCCAGAACATCTTCAGGTGCATCTACTTTATAGCACATATTTATATTCAATTCTGGATGTTCAGAAATATATGATACAGTTTCTTTTCCAACTTCTGTTTTGTTGAGGTTGTTCATAAGTCTTCTGGCTGTAATGGTATCTTTTTGACCATTGTTTAATTCAGTGAAACGCTCTGAAAACTTTGACTGTCGAGATTCTCTGTACTGATCATATTGTTTCCAGTCAGCTGATGCATTTTTAACCGCTTTCTCTTGGACTTCGGCATCCGGATTACCTTTGACATACTTCTCATACCACTCTTTGTATGTCATATTTGCAGGGACTCTCTCAGTACGTCCAGTTTCCGGATTGTATGCAGCACGTGTCATTTTGGACAGTGTTTCATCATCAATCACACTGATTGTGGTAGATCGACACCACGGATGCATCGGCGGATAGTTCTTTCCTGCCTGCCTTTGCGATACCAGAAACGTCTTTCCATCCAGCTCACGACATATCTTACTGGTTCGCAAGTCCAACGTAGCAACATACCGGTATTTCTGTATGTCACACTCTTCATAAGCCTGAGCTGTCAGTTCTCCAGAAAGGAAACAGCTTTCCGTCCTGATCAGTCGTCTTGCCTTGATTGCTCCACCGCCAAACTTCTCTGTGATGACTGCTGCCGTTTCACGGTCTGTCCTGCCAGTCAGAAGACTCACCAGCAATTCATCTTTGACCGTTTTTGCAAGATCATCCGTATTCTTCCAGATTCTGTTCGAATAATGTTTCCCTGACCAATTCATCCGCAATGCTCGGTCAACCTGTTTCTGGTCTACATGTGAAAAGCTGAATCCCAAGCCCGTTCTGCATTGTGTATTGTATATCGTTTTGTAATAAGCATTTTCCGCAAGCTGTTCAAAAAAACTTGTATCAAACTGCTGTTCCTGCTGATATACATTTTTCATAACTGCATCTACCTGCTGCAGAAGATCCTGAAGGCGTTCAATCCGAACTCTGTATGCCGGAGCTTCCAGTTCTTTTATCAGTTCCTGCTTATTCTCTCCTGAATTCTTATTTTTCAGTTCCAGAAGCAGCATCTCAATAGAATCATTATCCTGCATACGGTTCAGCAGATTCCATGCTTCTGTCTGGGACAGTTTGTGCTTTGTCATATACTTTTCGAATATGTCCTGTGCGGCAAATACAATCTGAGAAGATGCTGATCTGTATACTCTTGCAACCAGATCTGCAGTTGCTTCTGCATCCTCCATCTGCTCATACATGTCCCATGCCAATCGTTTTCTCCAATAATCGCTATCACTCATCTATCTTTTTCTCTTCTGCTTTCTGCTGAGAATCGTCCGAGTTATCTTCTTCCGGAGGATCGTTTTTCTGTAACCCAAACATTTCCTGCTGTTGTTTCAGATTCTCTTCGGATTCCTTTTTGACTGCTGCCAGCTCATCATCAACATTCTCCACGAATGGAATCTGAGCAAGCAGTGTCTTCTGGCTGACGATGCCTTTCAGATTCGATACCATCTGTGAAATCTCCAGAAGATTCTTTGGAAGTGCTCTGGTGAATGTCATGGTGATTCCTGTAGAATCCACATGTTTACCTCTCATGGCGAGGAAATTGCAGAATATACGAATTCTTTTTCTCAGTCCTTTTCGATAGTACCTGGTCTTGATCTTAGTGATATTCTCCATACCAAGCAACTTAAACTCCATAGCCACGCCAGATACATTTCCACCAAAAGCTTCGTCTGACATACAAGGAATATGAGAAAACTTGTGAATGTCCTGTTCAATGGCCTTTTTCAGGATCTCCACACCGGATTCATCAAAAGTCCTTGTCAGGTACTCAGCCTTGGCACCATCTGGCACTTCCAAGACTTTGCGTTTTTTCAGCTGCCTCATGGCTACTTCCATACCATCTTTCTTTTCACCATTCTCATCTTCCACTTCATCATCAGCAATCAGCGTGCCGTATATAGCCAGAATCGCATCAATAAACTGTTCCTTATCGGTAACTCGATCGCTCATCAGTGCGTTGTATGCGTCAATCAGTGGTATCTGCAGCTCAAAGTCACCAATTCCAAGCTTATTGTTCAGGTACTCAATGATTGGTATCTCGCCCATGTAATGAGGCACCGGCTCTTCTGTGGTGTCCTGTCGAATGGTTTTATCATTAATGATGTCCAATTCAAACTTATAATTCTGCGTCACTACTGTTGCCATAAAATGTTCTGGTCTTACCTTCGCATCATCTTTTTTGACATAATAATAGACAGCAAAGAGTTCGTTTTCCTCAATACTGTCGTCTTTGACCATGAAGGTATTCTCTGCGGAGATGTTCTTCATGTTCAGATATGTCTCGTCTTCTTTTGTATAGATGTACTCATAAGCAAGCCCATAGATAGAAAGCTCAAGACCATTATCTCCATCAACTTCATCAGCTCCGGCAACCTCAAATGCATCTGTCAGATCTGTGATATCATTTTCGGATTTGTACGACACCGGATTGCCGATAAAGTAGCTACTGGCAGTATCAGAGATATCTTTTGCATGGTTACAGACCAGCCTGTTTTCTCGGTTCTTATCGTCCAGAATATCATGTTTGCCCTTATAGTAAGCCATATTCCTTTTCAAGTGTGCCACTCTGCTGATATGATTACTAATCAAAGATCTCAGCATCTGCTTATTCGGCTTCAGCTCATCGAACTCATCTCTTGGAATCGTAAATGTATACATCTCAATCACCCCCTGACTTCTTTCATTCTTGCCAACTTATGGCCTAATATCGTACTTACGAAGTATCTCACAGCGTCCATACTGTGATCATGCTGTTTAACTGGCTTATCTTCGCCTCGTTCCATGGCTTTCTCATCCCAGATATAAGAGGTAAACTCTTTGAGCGTTTCCACGCATGATGAGGAAAAAACCAGCATTCCTAGATTCAGCAGCATCCCAACCAGCCGTATTCCGTCAAGCACATCATTGTTAGCTTTCAGGACTTTATATCCTCGCTTCCGGAGTTCTGCAATAAAAGAAGCAGCTGATGGATCCACGATGATTGCTTTGATCTTCGTTCCGTCAAGCCACTCTTTCAAGTCGTCTGCATATTCTGAATCTGTCTTTTGTTTGCCTTTATCTCTGCCTGAATAGTAGTACTCTCTGATACAGTACCACTTTCCGTTTATGCCTTTGTTCCACAACAAGAATACAGTTGCATTTTGCGTACCATAGTCACAGGATACATAACGGTTGCCATTAACCAGTAACTGGAAGAAATCTTTAATATCCTGAACATGTTTGTTCTCATCGAACATATCATAAATGATACCTTCTGCCGCCTTCCATAAGCCAAGAATGTAGCGCTGAAAGAATACTCCAACGTACATGCTTCGGTATCTGGCTTTGATTTCTTCATCCAGTGACAGGTTATCGTCCATTGTGAAGTGCAGATACAGAATGTTCTTTTCAGCGGCTTTATCAATCCAGTTGACATTGAACCAGTGATAAGGTCCGTCCGGATTGCAGTTAAACCAGAACTTGGAGCCTTTCACAGAGCATCGACCAGTAGCCTGATTGACAAAGGATTCTGGCATCAGGGCAACCTCATCGAAGAACACACCTGCCAGTGTAATACCCTGAATCAGGTCCTGTGATCGTTCATCCTTGCCACCAAAAATGTAAAAGTAATTCTCTCTCCCGTCTTTGCGAATAGTCAGAAGATTGTCCGCTCTATGGTCCGTGATGGAATATCCTCTGGACCGAAGCATTAGTTTCAGCCAAAAAAGAACATTTCGCCTGAAAGAACCAATGGTCTTTCCACACATAGCAAAGTTCTGACCTGAAAATGAACTCATAGCCCACATCACAAAAGATAGCGACATACTGATGGTCTTTCCTGATCGGATAGCTCCATCAGCTATGATTCCAGTCTTATCGTGTACTGGTGATCCTCTGCACCACCAGGTTAGAACCTGCTTCTGCTTTTTGGAAAACGGAGAAAAATGAAATGTCTGATCAGATTGCCGGTTCTTACGATTCTCTTTCAGCTTCTGCAGCTTGTCTTTCAGAGCTGTGATCTTGCTATACATTTTCATCACTCCAAACCTTTTGTGCAGCCGCGTTCATTGCATCCAGAAATCCATCATCTGTGGTATTCTCCTCAACGTTATCCTGTTTCAGCATTGCAAATTCAAGCTGCATAGTTGCAAGCTCAAGTTTCGCATCATCATATCCAAACTTGTGAAGTGTCTCAATTGCTTTCTGCTTTCTCGCCTGGACTCTGGTCAGCGCATCTTCAATGGACTGAATCTGTCCAAGAATTCCTTCGTACTTCTTCAGTTCAGTAGGCTTACCTTTTTCTATACCGGAACTAAATTCTGTTACGGACATTCCCGAAGGAACATGTTCTCCATCAGAACCAGCTCCAAGTTTCTGTTCTTCCATCTGTCGCAGCTGATCAACGCGCTTCAACATCCGTCTTTCACGTACTGTCAGAAGTTGTATCTCCTGCAGGAGTAGCTGTTCCTTATGCGGCTGTACTGTCTGAATCAGCTTCTGTTCATCTACATCCAAGGTATCAAAAAAGAGAGCTTCAAACTCTCCTGTCTTAACTGCATTCTTATTTCCTGGTGGTCCATTGCCACCATGACCCTCCGCATTTTTATTTCCCGGCTGACCACCTTTTCTTCTTTTGGAACGTTCCATATTTTTACGGAGCGTTCCATTTAATTGTATATCCCAGGAATCCTTTGATTTCCATCCTCGGATTGTCCCCGGCGAGATATTCAGTTGACTTGCAATCTCAACCAAATCAATCTTTCCGCCATGTTTTTCATATATTTCAAAAGCTTTATTTCGATTCGGATCTCTTGCTCTTGCCAAGTCTCACCACCTCTCATTCGTTTCGTTTTTGATATTTGTTAAAATACAGTCCTGTCAGCACCATACACGACAGCCGATTGCTACCGTGACGAAAGGAGGTACGAACACTTACATACAGTGAATCCATGCCTAAAGTATGTATGTGCTGGTGCTGTGCACGCTGTATGAAAATTGGCATATAAAAAGGTGTCCGAATTGGACACCGTGTATCAGAAGAGCGCCCCTAATGGTGCTCTCTATATGAATTTCACTATTTTGTTTCAGAAAAAACATGTATCAAAATCCGAGAATCCAACATATAACTGCCTAAATAATTTAATTCTAAATCATCTGGGATTTTTTCGCCTGTCATATACGAATGTATCGCAATATTTTTATAGCAACACTCTTTTGCTAAAAACCATACACATGGTTTACCGTCTGAAATTTCCAATCTTACAATATCTGTTTCACTGCTTACTGGAATACTTATTTCCTGTAAAGGTTTTATTTCTAAACATTGCTTATATACATTCACATCTATCACCTTTATAAACTATTTACAAATCTAAACGGGATTGTTTTATATTTACCTTCGCTATACGCTCGCATAACTCCTGCAAATTGTATTTTTGTCTTTGAAGTAACTATAATTTTTACTGGGAATCCCGGTGCAGTCGCTCTTTGTACAGTTACCGCCAAAACATTAAAAGACTTCTCACCTATATGTGCTGCCGATTTATTAAATCCATGCATTGTCATCGCTTCTCCCTCGCAATGCCATGTAATATCATTCTCTTCATTTGCAAGGATTATCCCATATCTGGATATAGGTTCCATATATGTTTCTGCATAAAATAATATTTCCGCTTCTTTTTCGCTTATTTTTACATCAGCTTTAACATTTTCGTAATTTTGAGCAGTTCCACGATATGTGTTCACGCCATTAACAACATCAATCATCTGGCGTAATACAACGTCAAATCCGTTTTGATATACATCCAAATAAAGAGTTTGTGTTAACAGTGTAGGCATTCTACTTTTATCAAGTCTTACTGGAATAAATTTTATTTTACCATTTGTTGCTTTTATTATTGCATTTTGCCATTCTAATTTCACCATATTACTTTTCAGACTATTTTCAGACACAAAGAAAAAGAAATATTTTGCATCTGTTAATCCGCTTTCCATTTTATCAATTATTCCATCTCCTGGTTGTATTGACCAGCTATCATAAAACACATTTTCTCTGTCAAAAACCTCTGCCAGTTTATTAGCAAACGGCTCTACTATTCTTTTATCTTTTGAATTATGGCTTAAAAAAATCATCTTTCTTCCTCCCACATACATTTTCTTTTATCATAACTCTAATTATGATATTAAACAATCTACTTAAATCGATATTTTTCGACAAGTAGAAAACGTCCCATATTTCTACAGGACGTTTTCTAAAAATGTATGTAATTGGAGCTTCTCCTGAGGAGAAGTCGGAACAGATGGACTTGAACCACCGACACGCTGGATATAAGCCAGCTGCTCTGCCACTGAGCTATGTTCCGGTATGCTTTTCGGACCAACCTTTAGTCATCAGGATAAGCAATAACCTTTTCCCGCGGGGAATTTGCAATCCATACGCGCCGCTTGTACCGATTGCACGGAGGTTTTATCAGCTTTATGCCGATCTTTTTATTAACGTCTGCAACATTTATTCCTACCCTCGAAGTACACAGACAGTGTTGCGGCGCTACGTTATAAATTGCCTTTATGGGAAAGTACGTATGGAACGCATTGGTTATCTCCAATTCGTTCATGATACATATTATCACATTGAATCGTAACATAAGTAACATTCGTAACAAACTTTAATTTTTTTCAAAAAATCTTTTAAATTCCATCTTTACACTGGCTTCTGTTATCTTCCTTCCCATCCGGTCTGCTACCTGCTGCCACGTCATATCCTCAAAGATCTTATACTTGATGATGCGCTGCATGCGGAAGGGAATGGATATCATCCACATTTCCACCTGCAGTTTCAGTTCTTCCGCTTTCTCTTTCTTCTGTTTCAGAACTTCTTTCTTTGCCCGGAGTCTGATATCGTCTGAATAAGAGTAGGTTGTTCCCTGTACCTTAAAATGCTGTGGGTTGTAAGGAAATTCCGGATTACTTCCAGATACCGTTTCATTTGCTGTGATTCTCTTTTTCGATTCTAACTTGCGGATCTCCTCTTCTGTGTCTTTGATCACCTCGCATGCATCTATGTATTCTTCCAGTACTCTCTTATCCATGATGACAGCCTCCTTATTTCTTTTGTCCTGCTGCCTGTTCGTTTTATAGTCCCATTTTGCATTCTTCAAAATATGGACAGGCCAGACAGCAACATCTGCAGTGTTTCTTTCTGGATTGGAATATCCAGTATAATAGCTTTCTCAGTAAGATCATTTCGCGGTCATCTCCTTAAATGCTTTCTCTGCATCTTCGCTTCTGCCGTAGGTGATCAGCTGTATTTTGCCGTCTTTCAGATACTCGATTGTGGTGTTACTCGTCATTCTGGGATAATGAATTTCTTCCCAGTCAGCAGGATCCATATCTTTGTATCCTGGACATCTGTTGTCAAAGATACATCCGTTGCATCCCTCTTCGCTTACTCTTTGTTTTTCACAGAATTGGATCTGTGTATTGTATGCTGATAAAACTAACTGTGGTGTTATATCATAGCCTTTTACCATCATTCGCCTCCTGTAATCTCATCAATGCAAGTATTCCAACCTTCTGCATATCCGGCATCAAATGTCTCTACCGGATAACTTCCATTATCTTTCTCAGGTAGTGTCGTAAGTGGACATGTCTGTATTAGTTCATCTAAGGTACCTGCATCAAAATTTGCGACCTCATCTTGTACCATACACTCATCTGAACCAGTAAGAAGCGGACATCGCATGCAATCTTCTGGTGTATCTATTACTAATACTGATTTACTCATTCAGTTCCACCACCTTTTACAATTTCTATTGCTCTGTTCAGTCCAGCATTATATCCTTGATGTATGTCAGATAAGATACATTCTGCTTCAACGAATTTATCTCTTTTCAATTCACCAATAACCTTATCCGTATCAAAAGCTGTTGGCCGTTCGTCCACGACTCTAACGCATTCCTTTATTGCTTGACATACCGCTCTTGAAACTTTTCTGTCATCAGCAGATTCTACATTGCTCGGAGATTCTAGCAAGACACAATTGCTTAAATACAATATTAATTGATCTGCATCAATCAGTCTCATAATTTTCACACTCCTCTACATATTCATAACTGTCCATCATATCGCATCTGTTATCACAACCTTCCTGTCTCTCACAGTGGATACAGCACTCTATTTTTCCGTCCGGGCATTCGATTTTGCAATATCCCATATTCAGTCCTCCTTAAAACTAGACCACACGCTCATATTGTCAACTTCACAATCACAGTTATTGTAGTCAATATCTTCTGATGCTCGTGTTTTTGCTATTTCCTCAGCTTCTTCTTTTGTATCGGCTTCAATATCGTCATAGTCAATTGATAAGCTCATTCCGACACTTACAAACCATCTGCTCATTCATCTTCCTCCGCGAAGTGGTCAGTACATAAATGCATCAAAGTCCAAATTCTTTTCTCTGATTCTTCCCTTCTCGAGCGGGTAGATTCCGTTCATCATTGCTTTTACATCCTGTAGTTCTGCTATAAGAGCATCAATGCTCTCTGTCCTTGAAAATGTCAGGATAACTTCTGCCTGAACCGGATCCCATTCATCTTCTACTGGAACTTTCTCGCCTATTTCATGTGGTGGCTGCGTAATGCAACATAAAGCTCCGATGTTGTTGCTAAGAGCTCCCGTCATTCTGATATCGCCTGTTCCGAACTCCAGTTTAGCTTTTCCTTTAATCATTTATTTCCACCTCACTGTCTTCTGGCATTTGGAAAATGCTTTTCTCCTGAATTTCTTTTTCTAATTCGTTAACAATCATCTTTGTGTTATATGTGACCATAATTCCTCCCATTCCTGTTGACATGTCCCGAAGCATTTCATATTCTGCATAAGCTTTCTGTAGCATATCCAGTACCTTTACAGCTTTTTGCTTGTTACTGTATTCTCCAAGCAGATAACTGCATCCAGTGATATATGATGTTATAACTGTTTTTACAGGTCCTTCTGCAATCTCAATGCCTGCCAAAGCATTAAGATTTGTCAATACTTCTTTATTCTGACTTCTGATCAGCATCTTTCTTCCTCCTTGTCTTCTTTGGTTCCCACAGTTCGCATTTCAGGCATCTGGCTTTGCTGACTACCAGCCGGCCGCGGATCATGGTTGCCTGCTTGCAGGTGGGTTTTACATGTACAGCAAAGTTCCCGGTTCTTTTTGCATGTTTACAGGTATCAAACTTTTCTTTTTCCACTTCTTCTTCCTCTCTTTCCCTTTTCGTATTTCGAACAGATTTCTTCCGCTTGTCCCATGTTTCGGGTATGCCCGGCTATTTCCAGATAATTACATTTATACGGCAAGTTCTCCCCGCGTGCCCGGTAGATACAAGTTCTGCAATCTGTGACTTTCTTCTTGCGTGGTGTTCTCGGTGTTGGTGGGATATCCAGATTGTATTTCTTCTTCCATCTGGAAACCGTGGTGCTGATCACACCAAATGCCTGTGCTATTTCTTTTGCGGTCATTCCCTGCTGCAGGCACCGTTTCATCTTCTCTTCATCGTATTTCCCGGTATCATGGTTATAAGCCGGTTTCAGGTCGTATTGCTTTAGCAGGCGGTGGATTGTTTCAAACGATGCATCTAGGCTGACAGTCATCTCTGTCTGTGTCATGCCCTGATCTATGCATTCCTGCATAATTTCTTTTGTGATCATGTCTTTATACATAAGCTACCTCAGTCCTATTACGCATGTAATCCAGAGTGTACAGCACACGATTGTAACCGCGATATCTTTTCGTCTTGCAGCTCCGCACGCGGCAAGGATTGCATATATAATTATCAACAGTAAGATAATTAGTTTTAACGCCTCCAATACTGTTATTATCATCGTATTCCGCTCCTTTCATCGTTCCGGAAGAACTGTTTCAGCATCGCATCTTTCCAGTTCTTCCTGTGGTGATCACAGGTATCATCATCCTCTATCAGTATGCCTTTGCGGTCGCAGAGACCATCGTCGTTGTCCCTGCAGGTTTTACATATTTTATTTTCCATTCTCTACCTCCTGACTATAAATAGCTCTTTCCGAAGATCTCCCGGAACTGCTGCCGGGTATGATTCTTTTCGAATTGTCTCTGTGCTGTTCTTTTCAGGTACAGATCAGCTTCACGGTATCTGTGTACCGCTTCTGGTCCTTCACGGTGACAGTCTGCGCACAGATGTACCTTCATGCCTTTTTCTTCCGATTTCGTCCGACCGCCAGTGCCGAAGAAGATGTGATGATCTTCTATCCGTTGCCTGCTGCCGCAGAGATAACAGATACCGGGCTGATCTCCGGGAAGAATGCTTTTCATATGTTTCTTTCGTTTTTTCTTTGCTGTTGATTTCGGAAACAGCAAGCCTTCCTGATCCATTGTGTTTCCTTTCTTTGGGAGAGGTATACAGGTACCTCCCCCGGTGTGTTGTATATGGATTTTAGATTGCACCCGTTATTTTGAGGTGTCCGATTCGGACACCTTTACTCCTCTGCTGCATCCGTCAGTTTCTTTTAATGTTCCGTCCATCCCCATTCCTAGCCTGCAATATGATAGATCTGTTACTGGGTGGGATGCCTTGTACTCGCACTCTTTACAGAGGACGATCTCCTGGTATTTGGTCATTATTTTACGCGGTTCGCTTTCTTCAAAATTGTTGATCTTATTGTACTGGTTCAGGATATTACGGAAATGTTGTCCCATCTCGCATTCTTCCGCACAGTACGCTTCCATTTCTTCCTGATCTGTGATCTCTTTCGGTTTTTTACATATGCGATCGCAGATGTAATTCGCCATATTCTCAACGATTTCATCCATTCTCGTTCTTCTCATTTCTGTACTCCTTTCAGAAACTCTACAAGTTCTGTTTCGCTGTTCGGATACTTGTTGTATTTCGAATGGTACGTCCATTTTAGTATTCCGTTGTTTCTTTCCGGTTCAGGTCCGCCTACAAGATGCATGTAGTACGGTTCGTTTGGTGCCCACGGACTGTTGTGAACCGGTTCCGGATCATATTCTTCTACGATCAGGCGCGTGCCGTTTTCAAAATCATATTTGTAGTACCGCGCTCCGATATGTTCATCTGTGTACCACAGTCCCCATTCTTTATAATTTCTCAGCCATTCTTTTCGCTGATCATTATTTTTCATAACTGGCAATGGTGGCTGTATCGATATTTCAGAACTATCTGCTGATGCCATCTCGGTAATATCGCCGGCATGGTCAGACATTTTGTTATTCTCAACAATATGTTCCTCGATTTTGGTGGCTTCAACAAAATCGTCCTGCTGCAGATTGTCCGGTACTCCTGCTGCTGATTGATCTTCCGGATCATCAAATTCAGGAGAGAATGGATCGTACATGAATCTTGCCTGTTCAACCAGATATCTGTAACTTGTATTCAAAGTTCTTCCCTTGCATTCGAATTTTGCACCTGCTGACATTCCGCGGAATTCATAATTCATTACACTGCTTCCGCTCAGCGAACTAAACCCGCAAGGAGCAAGTACTTTCTGTGCCATGACTGCTGATTCATGATTGTTTTTTGCCGGTCTGATTGCTCTCATCATACGGGTAAACTTATTAGGAAATTCATCATGAAACGTTGTGATTGCTTCTTTTATCGTCAGTTCTTCAGGTTCGTCCACTGCTGCCATTTTGACCGGTTTCTGTTTCTTTCCGTATTTCTCGATCAATTTCTTCGAGAAGTCTGTCCAGCTTATCAGTTCTTCCTGATCAGAGCCAGTATTGAAGATGATTCCTTCCTTGCTTCCCTGATAGTTCAGGTGTCCGTTTCGGACACGTACTGTTCCGTACAGGGCACTGAGCATGTATGTAGTCATATTCAGATCTGATTTCCGAACATAGGTCTCTATGTTTTTCCGTAAGGATTCGTAGAACCGGTCAATCTGGATATCTACCGGAATGACTGTGTTGACTTCTTCCGGTTTATGCGGATGCAGCGCCTGCTCTATGGTTAATTGGCCAGGAATGTTTCTTTCCTGTTCCTGCTGTGCTTTCAGGAGTTTTGCATCGTTCAGAGCAAGCTGTCCGGCATTTTCTAACAGTTCGCAGGCTTGCGTCTGGTATTTCTCATTTAAGCCAGAAAGCTCTGTTGCCGTGGAAATATTCAGCTTGTTCTGCTTAAATGCGTTCATAAGGCTTTCAGACAGATTAGAGTTGATGCTGTGATACCTTCCGATCTGGGTAGACGAGACTCCTATCAGGTCAGATACAATCTCTCTTGTCTTGCCCTCAAGATCTGTTTTTTTGCGGAGTTCCTTGACCAGTTCTTCCATCTGCAGTGCTTCCGTCATTTTCTCCCAGTCTGTTTTCTCACGGTAGGTATTGGACTGGATGATAATGATCTTCCGGATGATCTCATCTTCTTCAGATGCCGTACTCAGCTCGATCTTAGGTTTGTACACGCATGGAACTTTCCGGAAGCGGTCCAGTCCTTCCTCGATCAGTTCCAAACAGCATTTTCTTCTGGAATGTCCGGCCAAAATATAATCTTTGCCACCCCTTTCCTCGATCAGAAGCGGCTGCAGGATCCCCAGGGCCTTAATGGACTGTTTTAGTTTCTCGGTGTCTTCGGTGCTGTAGAAGTTATCCTTCGAGGGAATTAGATCTTCCGGATTACGGTATACCGTCTTCTGCTCCGGCAGGTCCATTTCCTGTGTCGATCGTTCTGATAGCATCCCTTTGAGGTCAAATTTCGCCATTCTGTGTACCTCCAATCATCTCTAAGTACTCAGTTACAAGCTTCTCATAGTCTTCTGCTGCTGCCGATCGTGGGCTGTGCAGTGCAACTGGTGTGCGTGCGAATGTACTTCTGGCCACTACTGCAGACGCTCTGATCAGTGTCTGCATCGTCGGATACTGTTCCCGGATAACTTCTGCTCCCTGTTTATGTGCTTCGTTGAATTTCTGGAATTTCGATATGAAACATTTTATGTTCTGCAGATCCGGATTCAGTTCTTCCTTAACTTCCTGGATCTGTTCCAGAAGTTCATTCATACCTTCCAGTGTGTTATCGTCCACCTCAACCGGGATCAGGACGTCATTGGCGGCAGTCAGTGCATTAATGACTGATATGTTGATATCCGGAGCATTGTCCACTACGCAGAAATCATACCGGTCTGCTACCTGCTGCAGTGCCTTTTTTAATCTGTTCTGCTGCGGTCTCACACGGTCCATGGTCACTTCCATGTTTGCGGTCAAAAGTCCAAGATTCGCCGTAATAATATCTAATCCCACATAATCTGTATTGTGGATCAGACTCTGCATATCCGGATGTCGGTCTGTCATGATCCGGTCAATACCGTCCCCATCTGAGGTGCGGCGGTTTAATCCCCTGCTGCAGTCTCCCTGCTTGTCGTTATCCACCAAAAGCACCTTATATCCCCGTGTAGTAAGGATATAAGCAATATTGATGCTTGATGTGGTCTTTGCTACTCCGCCTTTTAAGTTGATAATTGTGATTGTTCTCATACATATTTCCCCTTTTTTCTTAGTTGTAAATACCGTGTCGTCTTCTCGATGCTTTGTCAGCGCGGATCATCCACTCCGGCTTTCCTTCCTCCGGTTCGCTGTCATACAATATTGCACCTCCTTCATCTCTGTAATATCTATATCTCACTCCATTACGGACAGACATTCCCAGGAACTCCATTGTTGCCGGATTCTGGTCTGGTCTCAGGCTCCAGGCCTGTTCCGATAATTCTTTTGCATTCATCTTTCTTCATCATCTCCTGTAACCATGTGGAGTAACTGTGTTTCTCAGATCTTGCAGTCATTTTGTGTGGATCCGGAAAGGTATGAACCAAACGATAGATCTGCTCCCATTCAGCAGCATTTTTAATCCGTTTTCCTTTCCCATCCCGCCATCCTTCCCCTGCCATTTCTTCCAGCTTCGGAATGCGGCTTGCTACATAGCCATCCTGTGTGTGTACAGATTTCAGAAGAAACGTTCATGCGTGAAAGAGCTTCTGCAAGTGTCACAAGGACGGACTGGTGGTATGTTCCGTTCGATTTTCCGAAGTTTTCCTTTGTCTTTTCCTCGTTTTTCACCATGGTTGCAAGGACATATCCGCATTTTCTTTCTCGTTTTCCCTGAAAAGCACTGTCCGTTTCCAGGTATATGTCAACTTTCCACATGCTTTATTCCTTCTTCTTGATTTTCACTAATATGTAATGCCGGTACGCATAGCCGGTTACCGGGTTCTTCCCTGTCTCGATGCTTTCCGGATCCACGTAATAACCTTTTGGTGCTTTTGGCGGACGTGGTTTACCGTCGCGATCAACAAGGCTCCTTCTTTTAATTTCTTCTGTCTCAGGATCCTTGCGGATGAGGTTTCTGGACGGGTGGTATCTCTTAAGCTCTTCTGACTCCCACTTCTCCAGAGGTTTTGTGATATAAATGGCAAGCTGTCTGTATCCGCCTTCGCTGTAGAGCGTGCGGAAATTAACATGTCCATGTCCCCACTGCTGTTCCCAAAGATCTGTAATTATCAGATCTGTCGCCGTTTTTTCATTAGCTTCACGGTTGATCAGGATGTGGATATGACGGCCTCCTCTTGCCCCGATAGCAAGACGGTATATGTATTTCAGGATCCATCCCTGTTTTTTATATTTTTCTCTGGTTTTTCTCACCAGTTTACCTGCATGGTTCTTCATTTCTTCCCATGTAGGTTTATAGCATTTTGGATAAGTGAGTGTGATCCAGTAATCCCGCTCGCGGAAGTTCCACTTGATCAGTCTTCGAACATCGCGTTCGCGTTTCCACTGGTTATGTTTCGCAATCTCTTCTGGAGTGGCTTTCCTTCTTTTCTGTCTGGTCTGTCCTCTTGCTCCATACTTTCCGGTATGCTTTTCTTCGATCTCTACTGTGTTCCCACAGTCCCATCTCTGTCTAATATATCCGCATAGTGTCTTATATCTCATATGTACCTCTGTCGTAACTCTAATACGCTTAATCGAGCCCCCAAGAGGTACTCGATACCTCTGTGGATCTCAAAAAAGGTCAAAAATATAGCAGGTGGTTTCTGCCTGCATCTTGACTTTCAGGCGCTGTATGATATACTAACTATAGTTGTTATTTCATACAGCACCATTTAATTACCGAACCTTTACAGTTGCCGCTGTGGGGTTCTTTTTCTTTGTCTTCTTATCCTCCAACCACAGGATTATTCCGCATACAATTCCCGTGATCGTAAAAATTCCGATCACGTATCCTGTTCTGGTATCCCATTGCCATATCGGGAGATTTCCTACAATAATCCCCGTGATCAAAGAAACGTTAAGTTCTCTCACCATCGTTTCTGCCTCCTTCTATTGTGTAGGATCCTCCATAATCTTCTTTCCGGAGTTCTGCTATCTCTGCTGCTCCTGATCGGGTGCCGTAGCAGGAGCCGATCGTTCCATCAGAGAATCTTATGATCCATATCTTTCTCATGCTGTTTCTCCTTGTGGTTCTGCCGGCTTTTGGCCTTCGATGAACTTCTCCAGGTCACTTCCCCGGATCTTTCTACTTCCATTTCCTTTTCCAAGAATTAGGTATGGAAGTTGTCCTTTGTTCATCAGCTCATATACTGTAGCAACATTAACAAGTAAAATCTGTGATACCTGTTTCGCCGTGTATAATGGTTTGTATGCTTCAACCATGCTTCTCACCTCTCTTTCCTTTTTGGTCGATAAATGTCGAACTCCTTTTCTTGCTGTTTCACCTAATATCGGTTATGCTTTAAGCAAATATGAAAGGAGTAATCGCCTATGTTAGAAATTTTAATTAATGATGAATCTCTTGAGGTTCAGAACCTTCCAGAACACTTGAATCTTTACCAGCTGTATCTTCTGTACTTATCTCAGCAATTTGATGATTCAGCAAAATAAGTTGACATTCCTCACGTTCACTCCTATCCTGTAAGTACAGGGCACTGCCATGCCTGAATACTCACCTAGGAGTTTTTTATGAATGACAAACAAAAAAACAACCCTTTCTTAACTCCAGAAATGAAGAACCTAATAGATTCTTTAAATAAAATTACAGATTCTTATTCTGGATATTTCCAAACTATTTTTCACTCTGATCTAATGAATTATCAAATAGCTCAGTTACAGGAAGAAATAGTAAAACCCTATAGACAACTTTTTCGGTTATACACACCCTCTATGGTTGCGTCATTTACCGAATCTCTCTCCAAAATGTCGGATATTATAACTACTACTATTCGGGAAAATATAACTATTGGTGTATATAACAATTTAAATGAGTCTTTAAAGCAATCACTGTCTCTTCTGGAACTTCAAAAACAATTTTTGAATCTACCTCCTGAATTACATTCCCATTCAGATTTATCCAATTACTCGGAAGATCTCGGTGGATTACCAGAAGACGATTTTGTAATTGTTGACGACACTACTGTTAAAACTTATGAGCTACCTGATTCTGTGTATATTCCTATTGGCAACAACAGAATAAAAATGCCAACTTCCTTTTTACTGGCTCTTATTGACCTGATTATCAGCACAATTCTTACAATTTCCATTGCAATTGCTCAGTCCAATTCA
>OGYI01000514.1_pt1 | contig 48011 bp, 43 predicted proteins | sample 1576521 | NCBI WGS metagenome assembly OGYI01 (sample SAMEA3541484, study PRJEB24748) | human gut metagenome | biome: human gut; feature: human-associated habitat; material: faeces | place: China | collected 2012
TCAGCTGGATAGAGCGTTTGGCTACGGACCAAAAGGTCGGGGGTTCGAATCCTCTTGCCCACGTTTGATTCTTTTAGAATCATAATATAGCGCTATCGCCAAATGGTAAGGCACTGGATTCTGATTCCAGCATTTCCAGGTTCGAATCCTGGTAGCGCTGTTTTAGTAAAAAGACACTTCATGTGTCTTTTTTTGTTTACAGGAAAGAAAACTGCGTTCTTATAAAGAAAAAACACTCTGCGAAAATACGCATGCTCATTCTTTGATTTTATATTGAAAAAAGATTTCGGGAATACATGGAGTATTCTTTTGTATTAAAATTGTTGTTTCAAAAGTATATTTCTTGAAAAATAAAAATTTTTTTATTTTAACAGTTGACAAGGCATGTTATTGTTGCTATTATAACAATATAGTTTTGAAACAAAAGTTATATATTGTTATTTCAACAAAAATTGAAGGAGGCGCAATATGATTTATACGGTTACTTTGAATCCGGCTTTAGATAAAACAGTGGAGATTCCTAATCTTACCATTGATGGTGTCAATCGCATTTCATCTATGCGGACGGATCCAGGCGGAAAGGGAATCAATGTTTCTAAAGTAATTCAGAAACTGGGAGGAACAAGTATTGCCACAGGTATTTTAGGTGGAGAAACCGGTCATTCTATTGAAGGTGCTTTAAAGGAAGCAGGATTGAACTCTTTTTTTCATTATGTAGAAGGGGAAACAAGAACCAATTTAAAGATTATTGATACAGTTTCTCATACAAATACAGATATTAATGAACCAGGAGTTACCGTATCCGAAGAGATTCTTTCTAAGCTTCTTTCCGATCTTTCTGACAGAATTCAAGAAGGAGATATCGTTGTTCTTTCCGGAAGTATTCCAAAAGGAGCACCGGAGAATACGTATTATGTATGGACAAAAGCATGTCGTAAACTTGGGGCAAAAGTTATTCTCGATGCGGATGGGGAACTGTTTCGTGAAGGGATTCAGGCATCACCATATCTTATCAAACCAAACCATCATGAATTATCTGCTTTTGCAGGGAAAGAATTAACTACCCCGACAGAGATTGCGCAGGCAGCAAGAAGTTTGATGAAGGAATGGGAGATTCCAAAGATTGTTGTTTCTATGGGAGGAAAAGGAGCTCTTTACCTTACGAAAACAGAAACTATTTATGCAGAAGGATTAAAAGTACCGGTTGGAAGTACGGTAGGTGCAGGAGACAGTGTTGTTGCAGCACTGGCACTTTCAGAAGAAAAAGGAATGAGTTTAGAAGAAACCGTTCGTCTTTCTACAGCAACGGGTGCGGCAAATGTAATGTGCAGTGGAACACAAGCTGCAGAGTATGAAGTAATCAGTGAATTGATTTCAAAAGTAGCAATGCATACAATGTAATAAAAATAAAAAATATATTGCAAAATACTATATTTATTCGCTATCATAGGAAGGAGAATTATTTATGAAAGCAAAAGGTGTAAGACTTCATGGAGCTAACGATCTTCGTCTGGAGGAATTTGAACTTCCGGAAATTACAGATGATGAAATTCTTGTAAAAGTTATTTCAGATAGTATCTGTATGTCTACTTATAAATGTGCTATTCTTGGTACAGAGCATAAACGTGTTCATGAGGATGTGGCAGAGCATCCGGCAATCATGGGACATGAATTTGCCGGTGATATCATAAAGGTTGGTAAGAACCATCAAGATCAGTTTAAACCAGGAATGAAATTTACTCTGCAGCCGGCTTTGAACTATAAAGGAACTATGTGGAGTCCTGGATATTCCTATGAATTCTTTGGTGGAGATGCGACATATTGCATTATTCCATCCGAAGTAATGGAACTGGGATGTCTTTTAGAGTATAAAGGACGTGCTTATTATGAAGCATCCCTTGCAGAACCGATGTCTTGTAGTATCGGAGCTTTTAATGCAGCATATCATACACATATGGGTGTATACACTCATGATATGGGAATTAAAGAAAATGGTAAACTTGCTATTATGGCAGGGGCAGGTCCAATGGGTCTTGGTGCATTAACCTATGCGCTTCATAGAGATGTTCGTCCATCTATGATCGTCGTTACAGATATTGATCAGGAACGACTTGATCGTGCAGAAGTATTATTCCCACCAGCAGAAGCAGCAAAGGATGGTATTTCTCTTCATTTTGTTAATACAAGTAAGATGGAAGACCCTGTTGCAGAATTAATTCACATTTCCGGAGGAACAGGTTTTGATGACGTATTATGTTATGCACCAGTAGCAGCAGTTGTAAAGCAGTCTAGCGATATCCTTGGAAGAGATGGCTGCCTTAACTTCTTTGCAGGTCCAACGGATAATAAGTTCAGTGCAGAAATGAATTTTTATGATGTACATTATAATTCTACACATGTAATGGGAACAACTGGCGGAAACACAGCAGATATGATCGAATCCCTTGAACTGACTGCTGCAAACCGCATCAATCCAGCTGTTATGGTAACACATGTCGGAGGTCTGGATTCTGCTGCAGAAACAACATTGAATCTGCCAAAGATTCCTGGCGGAAAGAAATTAATCTATACACATCTTTCCATGCCTTTAACAGCCTTAAGTGATTTCCGTATCAAAGGAGAGGAAACAAAAGACGAAAGATATATTGCATTAGCAGATATCATTGATCAAAACAATGGTTTATGGTCACCAGATGCAGAAGAATATCTTCTTCAGCATTTTATAACAGAATAAAAGGTTAAGATCTCCTGTTTGTTCTTCTTTTTTCTAAGGCGAAGCAAAAAAGAAAGACCATTTAGATTCCAAGATCACAGAAGGGCAACTGTAAAGTCTTGTGGAACTGTCTGGAGAACTTAACACAGACAGGAGGTTTTATAATTGGATTCAATGGAAATACGCAGAAATGCGATAATAGAGTTAATTAATACACATGGAACGGTTAAGTTTTCTCAGATAAAAAAGGCTTTTCCTAATGTATCAGATATGACATTGCGTACAGATTTAAAGGCCCTTGATGATGCAAATCAGATTATACGTATTCATGGAGGAGCAAAGTCTGTACAAGTTGTCGTAGGAACCGACGATTTCTTAAATAAGCGTTCTTTTCGTAATAGAAAAGAAAAGCAGATGATTGCCGAAAAAGCACTTTCTCTTTTAAGACCAGATACTACTATTTTTTTGGATTCAGGAAGTACAGCAACGATATTAGCAAGCCTTTTTCCGGATCAGTCCAATCTGATCTATACAAGCGGACTTAGTTGTGCGATTGAATTGTCGGGACTTTCTAAACCGACAGTTATGATACCCGGAGGAAAGTTAAATAGATATAGTCAGAGTGTCAATGGATATAGTGCCTTAAAAGAGATAGAAAGAGTGAATTTTGATCAGGTTTTTCTCGGGGTTACTTATTATAGTTCTACTGCTGGCTTTACCTGTGGAAGCGATGATGAATCCTTTATAAAATCTACTGCAATGCATCAGTCAGATCAGGTGATTGTTCTGATGGATTCATCTAAAGTTGGTAAAAAATGTTCCTATAAAATATGTGATATTTCAGATGTGGATCTCATTATTTCCGATGGAAAATTACCAGAAGATTTTTTAGAAGAATGTCAGAAGAATCAGGTAATCGTTTTATAAAAAAGTAAAATACAGTAATTGAAACAGCTACAGGAAAACAGATATGGAACAAACATGGAAATGCAGTGGAAATGATTTAAGAAAGATGCCCTTACAGATCTGGGAGGAAGATCTATCTATTCTTTCAAATGCAGAGGCAATGAAAAGAGTCTTACTTACATGGAAACAGATAGAAAACAGAAAAGAAATTGTTGTACCTCTTGTTCAGAATACAGAGGGAGCTGTTCTTGGAGCCGGTATTATAAAGAGAAAAAACCTTTGGACAACAGGAGAGTATCCATTTTCCAGTTTAGAGGAAATAAAACCGGAACAGCTTACACTGATGAAAAATCCTCATATAAAAGCCGTTATAGAGGTTATAAAACAATTAAAAAATGAAACAGTTATTCTTGAAGCAGAGGCGCCATTTTCTATAGTATCGGCACTCATTAATCCGATGGAACTATATGCATCGATGCAGACAAAAACAGAACATTTAAATCATATATTAGAAAAAATCGCATTTGAGGAAGCAAAGTATTTAGAAGCTGCCATCAATGCAGGCTGCCATATAATTTCTTTAGCAGAACCGGTAGGAACAGCAGATATGGTCGGGGAAAAGTATTTTAGAGAATGTAGTGGAAGAGCAGCAGTTTTGCTTTTAAAAGAAAGTGAGAGATTTCTACAAAACAGCGTAGTGCATCTTTGTGGTAAGTTATCAAACTCCATGCTTGCTTTACAGATGGCAAAAGAAGAAGAATACCTCGTAACCGGGGAAGAATATCTTGAGAGTTTAACAGAAGCGGCACATAATCCCTCTATACATTTTGTGGGACAGCATTGTATTCATCAAAAGAAAAATAGTACAAAAAAAATTCATATTCTTACAATTTAATTAATTTAACAGGGGAACAGGCGAAAAAAGAATTTCCTGCTATAACAAATGTAAAGGTATTATAAGAGATAGCAAATGCGTGTTATACTAATATTTGCTCAGAGCTTACATTTAATGTAGCAGGAAATTCTTTTTTGTTTTATCTCAGTTGAGAAGACCCCCATCTCTTTCGGGTGGTGAGTGACGGCTGCTCGACTTGAATAAATCTTGATGAAATAAATGAAAGAGAGAGATCTTATAAGCAGGAAGTAAATAGTAAAAATCAGGAAAGCCGTTGGGTTGAGTTTTTTGCAGAAGAGGAATAAAATAGCAAAAGTAATAAAAAAAAGATGCAATAGATAGTAAAGGATGATGAAAGATATGAAATGTAGTATGTCAAAGCTTTTTAGAAGCTTTTTTATTTTTGTGTTAATCTTGATTATTGTTTTCCCTGCCACAGGATTTGCCGCAAAGACGAAAAAAAGCTCTTCTGCAGATTTAAAAAGTAATAAGAATGTTCAAAATACAGATATGACGGAAAAATATAAGAAGCAGATGAATAATATCTTAGAAGCAACACAGCTTTTTTACAGTGTTCGTTTAAATTACAGCATGAAGAGCGGAGAATCAAAAAAGATAAAGCTTACTTCTCTCGAAAAGCAGAATATTGCAGCAGGAAGACAGATTTTAGAGGGACAGAGCCGTATTACAAATTTTGCATTTTCACAGAGAGTGCAGGAACTTTTTGGTGCGAATGCGAGAATTGCCTCGTTACCTTTTAAGACAGAGCCGGATGTTCCGGAAGAATTAGTGGTGCGTTGTAATTCAAATTATGTAAAATTGGCAATAGGAGAATGGGGAGAAGAGTCACCAGTATATAAGTTAAAGTCTGTGACAAAGAAAGGGAAGAAGTGGAAGGTTGTCTTTAAAGTGAATATGTACGATTCTTATACAGATAGCATGCAGCCACTTGGCAAAGTAATTCTCACATTGAAGAAGAATAAAAAATCTGTGTATGGATTTAACATTAAAGGAATTATATTAAAGAAAATGTAACTTTTTTCTGTTTTTTGTGCTATAATAACATTGTTAAAGTATAATCAATGCACCGTAATAGGGGGAGACGGAATATGGGATTATTTAGTTTTGAGAGCAAACAGGTCAAAGAATGGAAGAAGCTTGCAAAGTCCGGTGATATGGATGCACAGTATCATTTGGCGAGAGCCTATGCGAACGGAAAAGGTGCCAGTCAGAATATGAAAAAGGCAGTAGATTATTGTGTGCAGTCAGCAGGGCAGGAATATGCTCCGGCCCAGGCCCTGCTTGCTCATTTTTATGGCTATGGGAAAGGTGTGGAGAAAGATTATGGTGAAATGATTCACTGGGGAGAAAAGGCTGCATTGCAAGGCTATGCAAAGGCACAGTATAATATGGGACGCTGCTATGAGATGGGTAAAGGTACAGAAGCAGATATGGAAAAGGCAAGAAGATGGTATACATTGGCAGCAGAACAGGGCAGACCGGATGCCGCTTATAAATTAGGACAGTTTTATGAGCATGGTATCGGAGTAGAGGAAGATATGGAAAAAGCGGAAGAGTGGTATCAAAAAGCCGCTGAAGAAGCCGTTGAGGAAGAAATTACCATAATCGAAGAAGAAAAGAAAGATACCGCTACTATAAAACAAGAGGAAACATCTTTTACACAAACAGGAAATGTAAAGATATCGGATGTAGATCACCGTAGAAAGTATCGTTGCCTTTCCGAAATGAAAGTAGGAGAAGCAATCTTCCTAAAAGAAGACGAACTGTTAGAAAGTCCATTCATATTAATAAAGTCTGAAAATCATGAAACAGAACTAGGATGGGGCAAAGCAAGAGCAATCTGTAATACGGCAGCACTGGTAAGTCTTATTACAGGGAAAAACAAAACAGCGATACTTTATTGTAATAATGGAAGCATGAGCAAGGAAGCTTTAAAAAGTATACAGGCACAGGTCGAGGATGAATATAACCATGAAACAGTAGCCTGGAATGAGCCACATCCAAGAATTCCTGTTGTATTAAAAAATGTACAGTATACTCATAAGCATAATGATATATATATTATGACAGATATAAAAACACAGGAAGAATATGAAATGATCCCGCAAGGCTGGGCAGTACCGATTCTTGATAAACTAGAATACAATACCATTGTAACGATTGCATATTATGAAGGAAAGTGGGTATTTGTCAGCAAAAAAGAAACAAAAGATATCGGAAAGTATAAATTTGATATCAGATAAATAGCCTGAAAATAAAAGAATATCTTCGTTTGCCATCCTAAGATTTTTTCAACTGATTTGTGGAATGGGAATACATAGAACGCTCCCCTCTGCCCTATATAAAAATGCTCTCCAGAGCAAGTTCAAGCTGTGGATGAACAGTTTGTATATAGGACAGAGAGGGAGCGTTCATTTCTTCTACAAATCAAAACGATGCTTCAGATATCCAGTTCTGAATAGTTTCTATAGAAAGATTTACTGCTTTTGCAATCTGTTCCGCGGACATTCCCATTTCAAGAAGGGCAAGAGTAGTTTCTCTTGCTTTTTTCAATTCTCCTTTTTGTACGCCAGATTGTTCGCCCCTTTCAACGCCTTCATTATAAATCTCTTCTAATTCCTGACACATTGTTTTCACTCCTTCCTCAGTTTCTTTTAATTGTTGTACTCTTGCAGATAGGACGTTACTATACATCTTATCTGCTTCTTCGCAATGTAAGTCATGCATTAAGCGGCCTAATTCGGTATCATCCTGTTTCTTAGAGTTTACATATAAAATATGCTGTCCATCTTGAAATATATCTTCGGTTTCTTTGATTCTTCTTTGTATGTGGCTGATTGGCAGGTTATATCCAAGAGCATCGTTTTTAGTGATAAAAATGACATACGTTTCCGGCAGGCTGTCAAAAGGATCGCCTGGATTCAGGAGATTCATATCCAGTAGACCGCAGTGGTATCTGGCTCTTTTTGGAGAAGCACCATCGTTCTCACCCTGAATCTCCACATTAAAAAAATTATTCTCTGCATCCTTTGCCACGCAGTCTAAAATGGCGGAACGTCCCTGGAGATTTTTATAATCTTTCTGTAAAGTCTGGTCGATTACTTTTAGGTCTGTTCTATTCATGATAACCTGAAGAATATATTCCGTACATGAGATTTCCTTTAAAACATTCCGCATAAAGATGTCATTCATTATCGTAAAGTGTTTTATCTTTTCTTTATATCTTTCGTAGCGTTGTTCTAAGCCCTCTGGATGTAAGATTGTGGAATCCGTCATTTACGCTACCTCCAATTATGATATATTAACGATTATTATATGACTATTATATACATAATTTGACATAAAAGTCAATGAGTATTTGAATCAGAATTTTGAACAGAAAAACCCATGCCCTTCTGGAGAATTCCCATTTTTACCAACTGTGGATTTAAATTAGACAGAAAAAAGAAAAAATACGATATCCCAGATGCGGCTTCGGAGCGTGTTTAAAATGCGGATGAGCATTTTAAACATAGCGGCTACAGAGCAGATGGGATATCGTATTTTTTCTTTTTTCGTCTACATCAAATCTACAGATCAGAATTCTTTTACCAAAAGTGTCGTAAAATCAAGAACCATCAATATTCTTGAAATCTTCCCTTAATTGTGTTACTCTAATCTTTGACTTTATTTGCAACAAAGTATTCTCGGAAGGTTTTTGTAAAATGATTTTCCGAGAGTACTTTCTTAAAAAAGAAAGGAGCTTTTATGGACTTTAAGAATGTAATAGCGATTGATGCGATGGGTGGAGATAATGCACCGAGTGAGATTATTAAAGGTGCGATTGATGCGATTAATGAGAGAGCGGATATCAAGCTTCGCCTGTTTGGAGATAAGGATAAGATTGAAGCAGAGCTTCATAAGTATACTTATAATTATAATAAGGAACAGATTGAGATTACGCATACGACGGAGGAGATTAGCTGTAATGAAGCGCCGGCTATCGCAATTAAAAAGAAGAAGGATTCTTCTTTAGTTGTAGCGATTAAGTCTGTGAAGAACGGCGAGTGTGATGCGATTGTTTCTGCAGGCAGTTCAGGGGCGATTCTTGTCGGAGGACAGGTACTGATCGGTAAGGGAAAGGGTGTGAAGAGAGCGCCGCTTGCACCGCTTACACCAACAGAGAAGGGAGTTTCTCTTTTAATTGACTGTGGTGCGAATGTAGATGCCCGCCCGGAACATCTTTTACAGTTTGCCCAGATGGGTTCTATTTATATGGAAGATGTTGTTGGTGTGAAGAATCCTCGTGTTGCCATTGTGAATATCGGTGCGGAAGAAGCGAAGGGGAATGCGCTTGTAAAGGAGACATACCCACTGTTAAAGGCTTGTAAGAATATTAATTTTATCGGAAGTATTGAGGCCAGGGATATTCCAAAGGGTGAAGCAGATGTTATCGTAACAGAAGCTTTTGTCGGTAATGTAATCTTAAAACTTGAGGAAGGTCTTGCAAGTACATTGATCCAGATAATTAAAGAGGGAATGATGTCTACAACGAGAAGCAAGCTTGGAGGTCTTTTAGTAAAGCCTGCATTAAAAGAGACATTGAAAACATTTGATGCGACAGAGTACGGCGGAGCGCCGCTTCTTGGTTTAAAGGGACTTGTTGTAAAGATTCATGGAAGTGCGAAGGCAAAGGAGACAAAGAAGGCAATCTTCCAGTGTGTTACATTCAAGGAACAGCGGATTAACGAGAAGATCGTAGCGCATCTTGCAGAAGAAATTGAACAGGCAAAAGAAGAAAAGGCAGGCGAACAGGAATGATTAAGGCAGAACGATTTAAAGGATTAGAAGAGAAGATAGGGTATTCTTTTACGAATAAACGGCTTTTGGCATTGGCGATGACACACAGCTCTTATGCGAATGAGCAGAGAGGACGCAGAAAGGCGAATAATGAGCGTCTGGAGTTTTTAGGGGATGCTGTTTTAGAAGTTACGATTTCCGATTATGTATTCAGGGAATATCCATCTTATAATGAAGGCCGTCTTACGAAGCTTCGTTCCAGTCTTGTTTGTGAGTATACATTAGCGATCTGTGCAAGAGACGTAGAACTTGGAAAGTATATCCTTTTAAGCAGGGGAGAAGATGCTACGGGAGGAAGAGAAAGGGATTCGATTCTTTCAGATGCATTTGAGGCACTGATCGGTGCGATTTATATAGATGGCGGTATGGATAAGGCAAGATTTTTTATTCATAATCACCTGTTAAAGGATGTAGAAGATAAATCGTTATTTTACGATGCGAAAACGATTTTGCAGGAAATGGTACAGGCGGGACCGGATTCTCGCTTACAGTATGTGCTTACAAGAGAAGCAGGGCCAGATCATGCCAAGGAGTTTACTGTTGAGACCAGAATTGGTGGCAAGACGTATGCAATCGGAAAAGGAAAAACGAAAAAAGGAGCAGAACAGATTGCCGCTTATCAGACCATACTACTGTTAAAAAAGCAGCGGGTGTAGCATGTATTTAAAGAGTATTGAAATTAATGGATTTAAATCCTTTGCTAATAAGATCGTCTTTGAGTTTCCACAGGGAATTACAGGTATTGTAGGTCCAAACGGAAGCGGTAAGAGTAATATCGGAGATGCTGTGCGCTGGGTTTTGGGCGAACAGAGTGCAAGACAGCTTCGTGGAGCGAAGATGGAAGATGTTATTTTCTCAGGAACGCAGAGTCGTAGACCGATGGGGTTTGCTTATGTAGCGATTACCTTTGAGAATGCGAATCGAATCATCCCTCTTGATTATGAAGAGGTTACGGTAGCAAGAAGGGTGTATCGTTCCGGGGAGAGTGAATACCTGATTAATGGAAGTTCCTGTCGAAGAAAAGATATCGTAGAGTTATTTTATGATACCGGTATCGGTAAGGAAGGTTATTCCATCATCGGACAGGGGCAGGTTGAGAAGATCTTAAGTGGTAAGATTGAAGATAGTCGTGAGTTGTTTGATGAAGCCGCAGGTATCGCAAAGTATAAGAAGAATCGTACGGTTACGGAAAAGTCGTTAGAGCAGGAACGTCAGAACTTAGAACGTGTCACAGATATTTTAGCAGAGCTTGAAAAGCAGGTTGGACCGTTAGAACAGCAAAGTGCAAAGGCAAAAGAATATTTAAAGCTTCGTAATGAAGAAAAAGATATTGATACACACCTCTTTTTATATGATTATGAGCGTCTGAAAAAGGAGCAGGAAGAAAATGAGAGGCAGTATACGATTGTTTCCGGCGATTTAGAAGATACAAAGAAGACTTATGAAAAGATTAAAGAAAAGAATGGAAAGCTTCAGGAACAGACACAGGCAGTAACAGATAGTCTTGAGGCAAAAGAATCCGAGAAAGAGGAACTTCGCCGAAAGAAAGAAGAAAAAGATAATGAGATTCTTATTCTTTCTCATAAAGCAGAATCTAATACGCTTCTGATTACGCATTACGAGGACTTAGAGAAACAAAGTCTGGAAGAAAAAGAGAAGAAGATCGAAGAAGTCGGGCAGTTAAAGAAAACGATCATAGAAAAAGGACAAGAGATAGAACAGGGGCAGAAAGCCTTAGATGCTCTTGAGGAATCTATCGTTGTAAAAAGAAAAGAACAGGAGTCTTGTGAGAAAAGAATTTCCGGGGAGAATGACCGGCTCTTTTCCATTATGAACAGCAGCGCTGATACAAAAGAGAAACTCAGCCGGTATGCGGCAATGGAGGAACAGCTTGAGATTCGTAACGCAGAGTATAACAGCCGTTACATTTCTTTTAATTCAGAGTTAAAAGAATATAATGAAACAGTGGAAAAACTGCAAAAACAGCAGTCTGAGGCAGAACGAGCATTTAAAGAGCAGGAAGAACGGTATCTGGAGCTTGAAGAGAAAGGAACATCTTTTCAGAAGAAGGAGCAGAATTATCAGGATGAGATGGGAAGTTTAAATCAGGAGTACCTTCGAACAAAGTCCCGTTATGAAACACTTGTCAATATTTCAGAAAGATACGATGGATATAATCAGTCGATTCGTCGTATTATGGAACAAAAAGGTGTAAATCCAGGCATAATCGGTGTGGTTGCTGATATTCTTGCTCTTCCAGAAAAGTATGAGACAGCGATTGAGATCGCTCTTGGAGGCGCTTTACAAAATATCGTTACGGAAGATAACGAAACAGCAAAAAAAATGATCCAGTTTTTAAAGAAGAATCGGTTTGGCCGTGCGACTTTTTTACCGCTTACGAATATCCGCCGAAGAAACAGTACGATTTCTCCGGCTGTTTTAGAGGATGAGGGTGTAATTGGAATTGCCAGCACGTTAGTACAGGTAGAAGAACGATTTCAGGCATTAGTAGAATCTTTACTTGGAAGAACGGTTGTTGTAGATACCATAGATCATGCACTGGCATTATCCAGAAAGAATAATTTCAGTCTTCGGCTGGTAACACTTGACGGAGAGTTACTTAATCCCGGCGGTGCGATCACAGGTGGAGCTTTCCGGCACTCCAGTAATCTTCTTGGGCGAAAGCGTGAGATCGAAGAATGTAAAGGGATATTAAGAAAGGCAAAGGCTGCCTGGGAAGAAAGAAAGAATTCTCTTGCTGATCTAAAAGAACGACAGCGGAAACTAGAAGAAGAGAAGCATCGGAAAAAGGCAATGCTTGATGAGGCATCTCTTGTTCTCCATGACCTGAATAATCAGATTCCGGATATGGAGAAGAAAAAGGAAGAGCTGAAAGAACGAATTGCTTCGTTAAAGGAAGAACATCGGGTTTTAAAAGAACAGATTGATGATATTCGTTCTCAAAAGGAAGCACTCTTAAAAGAGCAGGAAGATAACGAGCAGATTCATGAAAAGAATCATTCTGTTCTTGATTCACTGAAAGAAAAGCTTGCAGAGATAAAAAAAGAGGTTTCTGATGTAGAAACAGAGAAGAATGAACTTCGTCTTTCTCTTTCAAAAAAACGTCAGGAGCTTACGTATCTGCAAAATGATCAGGAACGTATTGAAAAAGAAACAGAAAGTCTCCAGAGTTCTTTAGAAGAAAATAAAAAAGAAACGAGCCGTCTTACAGAAGAAAATATTTCTTATGAAAAAGAACAAAAGTTGTTGCAAACAGCGTTGCAGGAGATTACTATACAGATGGAGGATATTTCCGGTAAGCTTGAAGAGTTAAAACAGCAGCGTTCTACTGCGATGAAAAAGCAGAATCAGATTTTCCAGGAACTAGAAAGCGAGAATGATAAGCTGTTGGTTCTTGAGAAAGAAGCTTCAAAGTTATCTTCCAGACAGGAGCGCATGAAAGAAGATTTAGAAAGTAAGATAGACTATATGTGGGAGAGTTATGAGCTTACTTACAATCAGGCGCTTACATTAAAGCATTATGAATTAAAAGCAGAGGATGCAGCGGAGCACCGCAGACAGAAAAAAGAACTGCAAAAACATATCAAAGACCTTGGAAATATTAATATCAATGCGATTGAAGAGTATAAAGAAGTTGGCGAGCGATATGAGTTTTTAAAGGGACAGTATGATGACATCAAAGAAGCGGAAGCAAAGCTGCTTACGATGATCGATGAACTGAATTTGGCAATGAAGGAACAGTTCACAAAGGAATTTGGAAATATTCAGCAGATGTTTACCACCGTATTTCAAGATTTGTTCGAGGGCGGAACGGCTTCTCTTGAATTGATGGATACGGAAAATATTTTAGAGTGTGGTATCCGCATTATTGCACAGCCACCGGGAAAGAAACTGCAAAACATTATGCTTCTTTCCGGTGGGGAGAGGGCATTGACAGCGATTGCCTTACTTTTTGCGATTCAGAATTTAAAACCATCGCCGTTCTGTCTTCTTGACGAGATTGAGGCGGCTTTGGATGATGCGAATATCGTTCGTTTTTCCAAATATTTAAAGAAGTTATCGAAAGATACGCAGTTTATTGTGATCACACACCGAAGAGGAACAATGAACGCGGCAGATGCCTTATATGGAATCACTATGCAGGAAAAGGGTATTTCTACGTTAATCTCTGTAGATTTGATCGATAAGGATCTGAATTAATTTCCAGTATTTTCTGCAGGTTATGAGAGGAGTAATTATGGGAGAAAAGAAAGGCTTTTTTAGCCGGTTAGTCAGTGGACTGACAAAAACAAGAAAGAATATTGCATCAGGTCTTGATTCTATTTTTCATGGATTTTCTAAAATAGATGATGATTTCTATGAAGAATTAGAAGAAATTCTGATTATGGGAGACCTTGGAGTAGATACGACAATGAACATTATTGAAGATTTACAGGCAAGGGTGAAAGAGGAACACATTAAAGAACCGGCAGAGTGTCGTCAGCTTTTAATTGATATTATTAAAAAACAGATGGCAGTAGACGAGACAGCGTATGAATATGAAAACCGTACTTCCGTTGTTCTCGTGATCGGAGTAAATGGTGTAGGAAAGACAACAACGATCGGTAAGCTTGCCGCACAGTTAAAGTCACAGAATAAGAAAGTAATTATGGCGGCAGCAGATACTTTTCGTGCGGCAGCGATTGAGCAGCTTACGGAATGGTCTAACAGAGCTGGGGTAGATATTATCGCACAGCAGGAAGGTTCCGATCCGGCAGCGGTTATTTACGATGCCTGTCAGGCAGCAAAGTCAAGACATGCCGATATTCTCTTATGTGATACAGCGGGAAGACTGCATAATAAGAAGAATCTTATGAACGAGCTTTCTAAGATTCGGAGAGTCATTGAAAGAGAATTTCCAGAAGCCTATCTTGAGACATTAATTGTTCTTGACGGAACAACCGGTCAGAATGCTTTAGTACAGGCGAAACAGTTTAAAGAAGTATCGGATATTTCCGGTATTGTTCTTACAAAGCTTGATGGAACCGCAAAGGGTGGTATTGCTATTGCAATTCAGTCCGAACTTGGTATTCCAGTAAAATATATTGGAATCGGAGAAAAGATTGAAGATTTACAGAAGTTTGATGCAGATTCTTTTGTAAACGCACTTTTTGAAAAGCCAGAGGAAGATGAATAAAAACAATTATTTTTATATAGATCATTGTTTAAGAGATATGACCGATACTGTTATAACATCATGGAGGGATACATAATTATGATGGAAAAATTATCATTAGATAAATTTGAAGAAGCTTATGAGAGAGTGCAGGAAGTTGTTTTACCTACCAATCTGGTGCAGAGTGATTTTTTCTCACAGATGACAGGAAATAAAGTTTATTTTAAACCGGAGAATCTTCAGCTTACCGGAGCGTATAAGATTCGCGGAGCTTACTATAAGATCAGTACATTAAGTGATGAAGAAAAGGCAAAGGGACTTATTACTGCTTCTGCAGGTAATCATGCACAAGGTGTTGCTTATGCAGCAAGAAAGTTTGGAGCGCCGGCCATCGTTGTTATGCCGACAACAACGCCTTTATTAAAGGTGAACCGTACAAAGGAACTTGGGGCAGAAGTCGTTCTCCATGGAAATGTTTATGACGAAGCATGTGAGAAAGCAAAAGAATTGGCAGCAGAGCATGGCTATACTTTTGTACATCCGTTTGATGATTTAGAAGTGGCAACCGGACAGGGTTCGATCGCCATGGAAATTGTAAAGGAACTTCCTACCGTAGATACAATTTTAGTACCAGTTGGTGGTGGCGGACTTTCTACAGGTGTTTCTACCCTTGCAAAAATGTTGAATCCAAAGATTAAAGTAATTGGAGTAGAACCGGCAGGGGCAAACTGTCTTCAGGAATCTTTAAAGGCAGGTCATCCGGTAACGCTTGAAAATGTAAATACGATTGCAGACGGTACTGCAGTAAAGACACCGGGGGAGACGATTTTCCCATATCTTCAGGAGAATCTTGATGATGTCATCACGATTGAAGACGATGAACTGATCGTTGCTTTCCTTGATATCTTAGAAAATCATAAGATGCTTGTGGAGAATTCTGGACTGCTTACAATTGCTGCATTAAAGCATTTAAAACCAGAAGGAAAGAAAGTGGTTTCGATTTTAAGTGGTGGAAATATGGATATTATCACTTTGGCTTCCGTTGTTCAAAACGGTCTGATCCAGCGTTCCAGAATCTTTACCGTTTCTGTTTTACTGCCGGATGTGCCGGGACAGCTTAACAAAGTATCGAAAGTAATTGCAGATGTGCAGGGTAACGTTATTAAACTTGAGCATAACCAGTTTGTCAGCGTAAACCGTAACAGTTCTGTAGAACTTACGATTACAATGGAAGCGTTTGGCCATGAACATAAACAAAAGATCATCGAAGCGTTACGTTCTGCTGGTTTTCAGCCAAAAGAAAGAACAACCAGAGGGGTATACCAATAAACGATAGATGAAAAAATAACATATCTTACAGCCTGTTTCATATATTATAGAAACAGGCTGTTTTTTTCTTTATACAGCTATTTTTGAGAGGAGCGCAGTTGTGAAAGAAAAAGTTGATCAGGAAGAATTGCTTCGGATTTTCCCCGGAAAATTAAGAAAAAGAATAGAAGAAAAGGTTTCCTTTGAAGAGGTAACAGAAATTCGTCTTCGGACAGGACTTCCGATTTCCATTGTGACGACAGAAGAATCTTATTTTTTACAAAAACAAGAAGAAAAAGAAGAATACTGGATTTTGTCACCGGAAGAATTAAAAATTATTTTTGAAAAGTTAAGCCAGTATTCTGTGTTTGCTTATAAAGAAGAAATCGGAGAAGGATATATTACGTTAAAAGGAGGACATCGGGCAGGTCTGTGTGGAAAATATTATTATGATGGTATAGAAAAACCGCAGATAAAAAATATCTCTTCTATAAATCTTCGTGTGGCAAGAGAAGTGAAAAATTGTGCACTGCCAATCGTTCCATGGTTATTTGAAGGAGAAGAATTTTGCCATACATTACTAGTTTCTGCTCCGGGATGTGGAAAAACAACGTATTTACGAGATTTGATTCGTTTATTATCTGATGGCACAGGTAGTATTTCAGGAAAAAATGTATCCGTCGTCGATGAACGGAGCGAAATCGGAAACCGCACAAGGATGGGAGAAGGATTTTATCTGGGAAAACGGACTGATTTACTGGATCATTGTCCAAAAGCGGAAGGGATGTTAATGTTGCTTCGAACAATGACACCGGAAATTCTTGCGGCAGATGAAATTGGGGGAAAAGAGGATATGAAAGCATTAGCTTATGTGAGAAATTGCGGATGTAAACTTTTGATGACGATTCATGGCAGCTCTCTACAGGATTTGTTTTTTCGGCCGGTAGTTGGAAAATATTTAAAACAATTTCCTTTTGAACGGTACATATATTTAGAAAAAGGAAAAAAAGCAGAGAGAAGGATTCGTATATATGCGAAACAAGGAGAGGAGTTGTTATGGCAAAATTATTAGGTGCATGTTTTATCCTTATGGCTTCCTATCTTTTTGGAGTAAAGATTATGGAGCGTGATGCAGAACATATCCGGCTTTTAGAAGAGGGAGAATTATTGTACAGAATTCTTGAATCGGAAATCCGAAATACAAGAACACCATTGCCCCTTTTATTTGGAGAATTGAGTGAACGTACCGACAGTCTCTGGCATAATTTTTTTTTGAACTTTCTCTTGCGTTATCTAAAAATATAGAGGAAAGCTTTTTTAATATTTATGAAAAAATATTAGAAAAAGTATGGAAAGAAAAATTATCCAAGGAAGAGCAAAGAATGTTTTTGAATGCAGGAAGGAATCTTCTTTCGGATGATATGTACTATCAGCAGGAAGAAATGAGACAGCTGTCTGTATTTTTAAATGAAAGGATTTGTCAAATGAAAAAAGAATATACCGGAAAAAAGAAAGTTGTCCTTGTTTTTTGTCTTTGTATGGGAACATTGGCAGTAATCTTACTTTTTTAAAAGCGATGTACTCCAGGAGTCATTTCTTCCTTTGATTTTGTGAGTACACAGAAAGAAAAGGAGAAAAATATGACGATTGAATTGATTTTTAAAATAGCTGCGGTCGGAATTCTTGTAACGATACTGGGACAGGTTTTGAAACATTCCGGCAGAGAAGAACAGGCATTTCTTGTATCACTGGCAGGACTTTTTATAGTGATCTCATGGATCATACCATGTATCAGCGAACTTTTTTCTGAAATATACAGTCTGTTTGAGTTGTAAAGGAGTGAGATGGCATGCTTGTTTTTAAAATCGTGTTAATCGGTATCGCAGGGGCGATTCTTGTGATGATTACAAAGCAATTCAAGCCAGAATACAGTATTCCTGTACTTTTAGGAATCTGTCTTTTTCTGATAGGGTATCTGACAACTGGATTAGAGGAAGTTTTAAAATTTGTGCAGAGTTTACAAAAAGAAATACCGATAAATAATATGTACATAAAAACATTATTTAAATTGCTGGCGATTGCATATATCTGTCAGATTGCTTCAAATATATGTGAAGATCTGGGGTATCGTTCCATTTCCTTTCAGATAGAAACGATAGGGAAAGTATCGATCTTACTGTTAAGTATTCCAATTATCCAATCATTACTAGAGACTGTAGAATATCTCCTAGTATCTTCTTAAGTAGTTAAAAAACAAGGAAAGCAAAAGAAGAAAGGCAGGTGAGCATTTGGAAAGAAGAAGTGTCTATAAAAGTTTTCAAATTGTCGGAATTCTTTTTTTTATCCTGTTTTTCACCAGCATTTCGGTCCTTACTCTTCAGGCACAGACAACCCAGAAAGAAGAGGAAATTGATATTACCGCCCTTTCAAGAAAAATCGAGCAGCTTGACGAGAGGGACTATCCGGACTTTGCTTCAATTTTTCAAAAGCTTGTTTCCATGCAGTTTACAGAGGCGGCACAAGAAATAGGACAGTGGATGACGGGAGCAGTATTGCAGGAGATTTTCTCATCAAAGATATTCATCGGGGAACTGGCAGGAATTCTTTTGTTTGCTTCTGTATTTTCGAATATTTCATCCGCATTTCAGTCTTATGGCGTATCCGACAGTGGATTTTTAATTTCTTATTTTCTTGTCTTTTCGATAATTTTTACAAATTTTACAGTTATGATAGCGATGTTTAAAGACACCGTTGTTTTGCTTTCTTCTTTTTTAAAAGTATTGCTGCCGGTATATACCCTGGCAGTTTCCCTTTCAGGGAATCTTTCTACAGGCATTGTATTTTATGAATACTTTATGATCGTAGTGCTTTTTTTAAACTGGATATTTTTAAATGTATTTCTTCCGTTGCTTCAATACTATTTTCTATTAGAATTAATCAGCCATTTCTCTCAAAAACAGAATATTTCAAAATTGTGTGAGGGATTATATTTTCTTTTAGCAAAAGGAATACAAGTCATATTTTTTCTTCTTTTTGGATTTCACTTACTAGAAACAATGATAGCACCGTCTTTTGATGGCGCGAAAAACAGTATACTTAATAAAATGATCGGATTGATTCCGGGAGCAGGCTCTATCGTTCAAAGTGTAGCAGGCACAGCGATCGGTTCTTCTCTTGTTATAAAAAATGCAGTAGGAGCGGCAGGAATCTTGTTTTTGCTTATTTTTTTATTGCTGCCGCTCGTAAAATTATTTATCTATATTTTCTTATACTTCCTGTTATCTGTTGTACTTGAACCGATAGCAGATGAGCGATTTATATTATGTATTAATGCGGCAGTGAAGTGTGGAATATTAATGATAAAAGTCTTATGCATGTCTTCTGTGTTGTTTATTGTTGTGATTGCACTTACTTCCCTGACAACGAATTATACAGGATAATGCCGAAGCGGGTAAAAAATTCAAGTCGAGCCGTCGCGAGACTTGGCGCGTGATTCTGGTCAGCGTAAGCTGACATATTCTTTACAGAATCACTGCGCATCCTCGCGGAGCGTTTATCTCAGTCGGAGATTGGACTCCCACTGAGACAAATTTGCTGTCACTCACCACCTGAAAGAGGTGGGAGTCTTCTCGACTGAGATAAAAAGCAAAAAAGAGAGAAAAAAGAAGTAAAAAAAAGTGAAAAAGAAAAAATAGGAGAAGAAATAGGAGAAAGTGTAAACATGGAGTATATAAAGAGCTGGTTAAAAATAATTTTATATATGAATATCCTGTTGCTGCTCTGTGATAACCTGATGCAAAAAACTGCTTATGAAAAATATTACCGTTTTTTCTCAGGCTTTTTATTAGTGTTGTGCTTATTAAAACCTGTCATAGATTTCGCTGGCACAGAACCATATTTTTATGCTTCCTTTTTACAAAAAGAATGGCAAAGTGAACGAAACCGGATGAAATATTCTAAAGAATTAAGCGAAGTAGAAGCAGTTGTACAAAAGGAATGTGAGGCGGCTTACAAAAAGCAGATTGAAGAGGTAGCGGAGCAGTATGGGATTTCAGTAAAAAAAGTAACATTTCGCTGGGATAGTGCGAAAGAACATATCAGAAAATTAGAGATAGAAGGTAGTTTGAAAACTTTACAAAATGAAAAATATAAAAAATCTGAGAAACAGATTGAGTCTGTACAGACAGAAACTGTAGAAAAAATCAAAAAAATAATGATGCAGTTATATAATCTTAAAAAGTCTGATATTCAGATAGAGGTGGAATAGAGATAGAATAGGGATGGAATAGAGGTGGAATAAATATGGGAGAGAAAGTACCGAAAAAAATGAATTTAAAAGAAATAGGAATAGAAAAAATCATTTTAATAGCGATTGCCGGAATTGTTTTGCTGCTGGCAAATTTTTCTGAATGGAAAAATGCAATTTCTGAAAAAACAGAAAAAAAAGAAGAAAAGATGGTACAGACAGATCAAAATGATGCATATGTGAGTGCCCTTGAAAATAAATTAGTACATATCCTTGAAAATGTGGATGGTGTAGGAAGAGTGGAAGTAATGATTACTTTAAAATCTTCAAAAGAGTCTGTTTTAAATAAAGATCTGTCGGAAGAGAGGCAGACGGAACAGGAAAAAAACAGCGATACGCAAAAAACAAATAAAAACGAGAAAAGGCAGGAAGAGACGATTCTTTCGGACAGTGTGGGGAACTCTGCTCCCTATGTTGTAAAGGAACTGGAACCGGAAATCGCGGGAATTATCATTTCCTGTGAAGGAGCAGAAAATAAAGTAGTAGCCGCATCGGTTCTTGAGGCAGCACAGGTGCTGTTTGGGGTTTCAGCAAATCATATCAAAGTGTTAAAAATGGAGGGTGCAAAATGAAGAAAGTATTTCAAAAAAATCAAATTGCCATTACGGCATTAGCGATTATGATTGCGGTAGCAGGCTATCTGAATTTTACAGAGCAAAATGCATCAAAAGACGGGAATCAAAAGTCTGGAAGTTTGGTAGAAACGATTGATACTATGGATATTTCAGATGGGGATTCTCTTATAAAAGAAAAAGCAGAAAGTTCCCAAAACGCAGCGGAGAAAAATTCAGATGAAGTATCAGAAGAATCACAGACTGCCGGCAGTACAGAAACAATAGGAGGAGCAGTTCTTACACAGGCACAGGTCAGTGAGTATGTGGCAGGAGCAAGAATGGAAAGAGAGCAGACCCATTCAAAAACAAAAGAATCACTTAATGAGATTATCAATAGTGATTCTGTAGGTGAAAGCGCCAAAAAAGAAGCAGTAGATAAATTGGCAGAACTTGCAGATATCATGGAAAAAGAAGCAGCAACAGAACAGCTTTTGGCCTCAAAAGGATTTGAGAATGCGGTGGTATCTATTGGAGATGACAGTGTGGATGTTGTTCTTAATTATGAAGAACTTTCTTCTGCAGATCGCGCGCAGATTGAGGATATTGTAACAAGAAAAACAGGGTACAGTGTCAGTCAGCTTATCATAAGCAAAATGCAGACTACAGAAAGTTAAAAGATTTCTGTTGCAAAAACAGGGATGTCTGTTATAATTATAGAATAAATCGATATAAAATTGTTTACATTTTATTAAGAGACTTTCCATGTGTTTTTTATGCACATGGAAGGTGCTTTTCTATGAGCTGTAGACAAAAGGAGGTTTCCATGGGAAAAGAAAAAGATACAAAGATAAATCATACGGTTTATAACATAGAAGATGTTGGACAGGTTCAGATCGCAGATGAGGTTGTTGCAGTAATCGCCGGTCTGGCGGCAACAGAAACAGATGGAGTTGCCAAGATGTCCGGGAATATTACGAATGAGATCGTTAGTAAGCTTGGAATGAAGAAGCTGTCTAAAGGCGTGAAAGTTACGATCACAGGAACACAGGTAGATGTTACTCTGAATCTTGTACTGAATTATGGTGTGAGCATTCCGAAGACTTCTCAGGAAGTACAGGATAAAGTAAAGAGTGCCATCGAAACGATGACAGGACTTACGGTTTCTGAAGTGAATATCCGTATAGCCGGAATCCAGATGGATTATGAATAGACTGACTACAAGAATACACTGAAGATAACGGAGGTTTGACACATGAAGATGTCCAGAAGAAAGGTAAGAGAAACTATTTTTCTTTTACTGTTTCGTATAGAATTTAATACACAGGAAGAATTGCAGGAGCAGATGAAGTGGTATTTTGAAGAAAGACCGGATGTAGAAGCGAAAGATCAGCTCTATATCGAGACAAAGATCGGAAGCATTTTAAAGCGTCTGCCGGAGATTGATGACAAGATTCATTCTATTTGTGAAGGCTGGAGACTCGAACGACTTGGAAAGCCGGAGCTGGCTATCCTGCGTCTTGCAGTATATGAGATTACAAATGATGCGAATATTCCTACGGGAGTTGCCATCAATGAGGCCGTAGAGCTTGCGAAGATTTATTGCAGTGAGGAAGCTCCCCGCTTTATAAATGGAGTTCTTGCGAAGCTGGCATAGCGAATAATTCGTGACCTGTACCTGGATAACTGAAAAAGAATGAGGCGGCAGGAAGAATTCTCTGCCGCTTTTTTACTTTTACGAAGAACGGTGTTCCTGTAATTTCAAGTCGAGCAGCCGCGAGACTTGGCGCGTGATTCTGGTCAGCGTAAGCTGACATATTCTTTACAGAATCACTGCGCATCCTCGCGGAGCGTTTATCTCAGTCGGAGATTGGACTCCCACTGAGACAAATTTGCTGTCACTCACCACCTGAAAGAGGAGGGAGTCTTCTCGACTGAGATAAAAAACGCTCTGCGAGAATGGAAACTGCGGAGTACATTGAGGTGGTTTATATTAATGAAGCATATTTTTTCTGTAACACAGATCAATTCTTATATTCATCGTATTTTTGAAAGTGACTATGCACTGAAGAAGATTTATTTAAAGGGAGAAGTTTCAAACTGTAAGTATCATTCATCCGGGCATATTTATTTTACTTTAAAAGATGAAAAGAGTACACTGCGCTGTGTTATGTTTTCTTCTGACCGGTTTAAAGGACTTGCTTTTCATCTGGAGGATGGGCAGCTGATTGAGGCTTGTGGAAATATTTCGGTGTATGAACAGGCAGGTACCTATCAGTTATATGTCCGAAAGATCGAACTGGCGGGAGCGGGGGAACTGTATGTCCGCTATGAAAGACTCAAGCAGGAGCTTGCCGAAAAAGGTTATTTTGATTTTGAAAGAAAGAAACCTTTACCTGCTTACCCGGAAAAGATTGGAATTGTTACGGCGCTTACCGGAGCGGCAATCGAAGATATCAGGAGTATTGCAAGAAGAAGGAATCAGACGGTACAGCTTTACCTTTATCCGGCAAAAGTGCAGGGAGAAGGAGCATCGGCAGAGATTGCGAGAGGAATACGATATTTTGATAAAGCTGGTGTGGATATTATTATTATCGGCCGCGGCGGTGGTTCAATAGAAGATTTGTGGGCATTTAATGAGATGCCGGTGGCGGATGCGATTTATGAGGCGGATACGCCGATCATATCAGGAACTGGTCATGAAGTTGATATGACGATTGCAGACTATTGTGCGGATGTTCGTGCAGCAACCCCTTCTGCAGCCTGTGAACTTGCGATTCCGGATATGCAGTCTATTTTTACAAAGCTTTCAAATTATCGTGAAGCATTGGATATGCAGGCAGAACAAAGGTGTGCGCAGTTACGGCAGCAGATGATTCTGTTACAAAGACAGCTTGAAGCAGGAAGACCGGACAGAAAGCTTTTAAAACATAAATTGCTCTATGAGCGCTTGGAGAATCGTTTATCACAGGCCATAAAAGAAAAGTACAGGAGTCGTCAGCAGATGTTTTCAAGATACGTAGATCAGCTTTCCGGGCTTGCTCCAACGAATCGATTAAAGGGAGGCTATGCATTTGCACAGACAAAAGATGGCCGGCCGGTTGCTTCCATAGAACAGCTGGAGAAAGAAGTTCCTTTTTTCCTTACCTTTTCAGATGGAGAGGCAGAAGTAATACCGGTTCATCTGAAGAAGAATAAAAAGTAAAGAGGTTGAAATATGGCAAAAGCGAAGTTTTCAATAGAAGAAGCCTTTGAACAGTTAGAACACATTATTGAGCAGCTTTCCGAAGAGGAAGTCAGCTTAGCAGATTCGATGGACCTTTATAAAAAAGGAGTAAAGCTTTTAGATAAGTGTTCGCAGACATTAGATAAAACACAAAAAGAGATAATTATCTTACAGGAGGGACAAAATGAAGCCATCCATAAAGGAACAGCTTCCGAAGAAGATTGAACAGATTGAAAATATGATCTATCCGTTTCTTCCGGAAGAAAAAGGATTGCAAAAGACAGTATTAACTGCAATGAATTATAGTGTAAAGGCAGGAGGAAAGCGTCTCCGTCCGATGCTTATGCTGGAAACTTACAAGATGTTTGGAGGGGAAGATCTTAGCGTAATAGAACCTTTTATGGCTGCGATCGAGATGATTCATACGTATTCCCTGATTCATGATGATCTTCCGGCGCTTGATAATGATGATCTTCGAAGAGGTCTCCCGACAGCTCACGTAAAGTTTGGAGAAGCGATGGCGATTCTTGCCGGAGATGCCTTATTAAATTATGCATTTGAAACGGCATCAAAGGCATTTTGTGGGGACGCACAGGATATAACGACAGCAAAAGCAATGCAAATTCTGGCGAAAAAGCCAGGAATCTACGGTATGATCGGTGGTCAGACAGTGGATGTGGAAGAAGAGAATAAGGAAATAAGTTTTGATACGTTGATGTACATCCACAACAATAAAACAGCAGCCCTGATCGAGTGTGCAATGATGATCGGAGCGGTATTAGCCGGAGCATCAGAGGATGAAGCAGCAACCATAGAAAAGATTGCAAATAAAGTTGGGATTGCTTTTCAGATAGAAGATGATATTCTTGATATAGTGAGTACAAGTGAGACATTAGGAAAACCAGCAGGGAGCGATGAAAAGAACGGAAAGAATACATATGTACTTTTTCGTGGCTTAGAACAGTCCGGAGAAGATGCGAAGCAGTATACAGAGGAAGCATTACAGCTTTTTGATGCTTTAGAATATAAGAATGACTTTTTACGAGAACTGCTATTATACTTAGTTGGAAGAAAGAATTAAAAATATGTACTCTCGGAGGATGCGTAATGGGACGTTTATTAAATCAGATAAAAGAACCAAATGATATTAAAAGGATTTCTCCTAAGCTCTACCCGGTTTTGGCAGAGGAAATCAGAGATTTTCTTTTGAATAATGTAAGTCAGACAGGCGGACATCTTGCTTCGAATCTGGGAGCAGTAGAGATTACGATGGCGCTGCATATCTGCCTTCGTTTTCCGGAGGATAAAGTTGTATATGATGTGGGACATCAGTCTTACGTTCATAAAATATTAACAGGGAGAAAAGACGAATTTTCAACACTGCGGCAAAAGGATGGACTTTGTGGCTTTCCTAAAAGAAGTGAAAGTGAATGTGATGTGTTTGGAACAGGTCACAGTTCCACATCGATTTCTGCAGCGCTTGGTCTGGCAGTGGCAAGGGATCTCGAACAAAAAGACAATACCGTTGCGGCAGTGATTGGGGACGGCGCGTTATCTGGTGGAATGGCGTATGAGGCGTTAAATAATTTATCTATTCTTCGAAAAGAAAAAAAGAACATGATTATTATCTTAAATGATAATAAGATGTCTATTTCAGAAAATGTCGGCGGGATGAGCCGTTATTTAAATGATCTGCGTTCCAGAAAGAGTTACAGTGAATTTAAAGAGAATGTAGAAAGTGCACTGAACAATATTCCGGGAGTAGGAAAGAGCGTTGCCAGAACGTTAAAGAAGTCCAAAGATTCCATTAAGCAGTTATTTATTCCGGGAATGTTGTTTGAAAATATGGGAATCACTTACTACGGACTTGTAAACGGGCATGATATTTATGAACTGATTCATGCGATTAACCGGGCAAAGCAGCATGAAGGACCGATATTGATCCATGCGATTACCAGAAAGGGAATGGGCTATAAGAATGCCGAAAAGAATCCGGAAAAGTTTCATGGAATCGGACCCTTTGACAGAGAAAGCGGAGAGCTTTTAGCAAAGAAAACGAAGAAAACATATACAGATGTGTTTGCGGATAGTCTGGTTGCCTTAGCAAAAAACAATAAAAAGATTGTAGCAATTACTGCTGCCATGCCATCCGGCACCGGATTGAAAAGTTTTAAAAAATATTATCCGAAACGTTTTTTTGATGTAGGCATTGCAGAAGAACATGCTGTTACCTTTGCAGCAGGTCTTGCGGCACAGGGAATGCATCCGGTATTTGCGGTATATTCTTCTTTTTTACAAAGAGGATATGATCAGGTTCTTCATGATGTGTGTATACAGAAGTTACCGGTCTTTTTCTGTATTGATCGTTCCGGTCTTGTAGGGGCAGATGGAGAAACACATCAGGGTATTTTTGATATTTCCTATCTTGGCCATATTCCGAACATGGTACTTATGGCTCCTAAAAATGGCAGGGAAATGCCGGAAATGATGAAGTTTGCTTTAGAATATAACGGACCGATTGCTATGAAGTATCCAAGGGGAAGTGTGTATGAGGGACTTTCTGAATACAACGCTCCTGTAGAGCTTGGAAAAAGTGAAGTTATTCATGAAGGACAGGATGTCGTGATCTTATCTGTTGGAAGTATCATGGAAGAGTGTGAAAAGGCAGTACAGCATCTTCAGGAAAAAGGATATAATCCGGGTCTTGTTAATGTTCGTTTTATTCGGCCAATGGACGAAGACTTATTACGAGAGCTTGCGGTAAAGTATCCGCTTATTGTTACCGTAGAGGAGAATGAATTAATTGGAGGATATGGTCAGATGGTTTCTGCCTTCCTTCATAAAAATAAATATCATAATGATCTGATGTCACTGGGAATATCAGATTATTTTGTGCGTCATGCCACTGTGGCACAGCAAAGAGAACAGGCCGGAATCGATGCCGATTCCATCGTAAAGTCAATAATAGATAGGATGAATTAAGATGAAACAGCGTTTGGATATATTATTAGTAGAACAGGGATTAGCTGCATCCAGAGAAAAAGCAAAAGCAATGATCATGTCGGGAGTTGTTTTTGTAAATGGTCAAAGAGAAGATAAAGCAGGAAGTACTTTTGATGAAAAGGCAGCAGCAACGATCGAAATCCATGGCTCCACACTGAGATACGTGAGTCGTGGAGGATTAAAACTGGAGAAAGCCGTAGAACAGTTTGGATTTTCTTTAAAGGATAAAGTGTGCATGGATGTTGGCGCTTCTACTGGAGGATTTACGGATTGCATGCTGCAAAACGGAGCAGTAAAAGTATTTTCTGTAGATGTAGGAAGAGGACAGCTTGACTGGAAGTTACGGAATGATGAACGTGTTGTCTGTATGGAAAAGACGAATATGCGTTATGTGAAGCCGGAGGATATCGGAGAGCTAGTCGATTTTATTTCTATTGACGTTTCCTTTATCTCACTTACAAAGATTTTGCCACCGGTAAAGGCATGTCTGAAAGAAGGAGGACAGGTTGTCTGCCTCATCAAACCACAGTTTGAAGCGGGCAGGGAGAAGGTTGGTAAAAAAGGTGTCGTAAGAGACAGGGCCGTTCACGAAGATGTAATAAAACAGATTATGGATTTTGCTGCGGCACTTGGGTTTTCTTTGTTACATCTTGACTATTCTCCGATCAAAGGACCGGAGGGCAACATAGAGTATTTATTGCATTTATTAAACAGACCGGAGGAAAGCCAGATTGATGAGAAGATGATACCGGATGTCGTTACCGCATCCCACCAGTCTCTTTCTCATCGTGATGCGGCAAAATAGACACCATGAATAATTTTTTTATTATTGCAAATAAGCAAAAAGATATTAATCTTGAAATTACAGAACAGATCAGACATCATATTTCAAGATTGGGTGCAGTATGTAATATCTATGACCAATATGACCGAGATGTCTCTTCGATTGATATACCAGAAGGAACACAGTGTATTTTAGTAATCGGAGGGGATGGAACCATTCTTGCGGCAGCAAGGATGCTTGTTGGAAGTAATATTCCATTACTGGGAATTAATCTTGGAACACTTGGATTTCTTGCAGACGTGAACCTTGCAGATTTGTCAAAGACTCTGGATTTACTGCTTCAGGACCAGTACCAGATAGAAAATCGTATTATGCTCACTGCAGAGGTGTATAAACAGGGAGAAAAGGCAGCAACATATATTGCATTAAATGATTTTAATATTAATCGCTTTGGAGCATCCAGAGTTATTGGATTAAAGGTAGATATCAATGGTTCAGTCATTGACCGTTATCGTGCAGATGGAGTGATCGTATGTACTCCAACCGGCTCTACCGGATATAATTTATCCGCCGGTGGTCCGATTATCAATCCGACCTGTAAAAACTTTGTGATCACTCCGATCTGTCCCCATTCCCTGACGGCACGAAGTATCGTCCTCGCAAAGGAAGATGTTGTAACAGTGGAAGTAGAACAGATCAGAAGCAACATAAAGGAAGAGGCAATCATTTCTTTTGATGGAAGAGAAGGTCTTTCCCTGTTTCCTGGGGATCAGGTGAAAATATATAAATCGCAGGAGGTAACTCCGTTTATTAAGGCAACGGAAGTCAGCTTTGTACAGATTTTGAAGGAGAAGCTTTTATAACAGAAGTGGAGATAATAAATGAAGGGAAAACGACAGGAAAAAATACTGGAGATTATCCGGACAAATGATATAGAAACACAGGAAGAACTGACGAAAAAATTGTCAGAAGCAGGATTTTCTTCTACGCAGGGAACCGTTTCGAGAGATATCCGCGAATTAAAACTTACTAAGGTTACCGGTGCAAATGGAAGACAGAAATATGCACCGATTCAAGCGGAAGATATTCATGTTTCCAGTAAGTATAAAAGAGTATTGTCAGAAGGAATCATTCACATGGACAATGCGGAAAATATTTTAGTACTGAAAACTGTTCCAGGAATGGCGATGGCATGTGCGGCGGCAATAGATTCTATTTCTCTTCATGGAGTGCTAGGGTGTATTGCCGGAGATGACACGATCATGTGTGTGGTGAAAGAAACTTCTATGGTGGAAGAAGTCATGAAGGAAATTGACACAATTATGAAAGGACATCGTTAACATCGGAGGTTGCTATGCTCATAAATTTACACGTTAAAAATCTGGCACTTATCGAGGAAACAGAAGTAGATTTTACAGATCATCTGAATATACTTACCGGAGAAACCGGTGCAGGTAAATCAATCCTGATCGGGTCGATTCAATCTGCACTTGGTGCAAAAATTCCAAAGGATATGATAAGAAATGGCTGTGACAGCGCATTGATTGAACTGATCTTTCATACGAAGAGCGAGGCTGTACGAAAAAAGATGGAAGAATTTGAAATTCCATTTGAAGATGGTGAGATTATTATATCAAGAAGAATTACCAATCATCGTGTGATCAATAAAGTAAATGATATCAGTGTAACAATCGGAAGATTAAAAGAGCTTTCACCACTTCTTCTTGATCTTAGCGGGCAACATGAAAACCAGCTTCTTTTAAGACCGCAGAATCATTTAAAGATCATTGATAGTTACCACAGGAATCTGATTACGCCAATAAAAGAAAAAACAGCATCTCTTTATCATGAATACCAGGAACTTAGGCAAAAGCTTTCTGAACAGAATATGGGAGAAGAGCAGAGAATCCGAGAGATGGAGTTTTTAAAATATGAGATTCAGGAGATTGAAGAGGCCAATTTACAGTCAGGAGAGGACGAGACATTAGAAGCGCAATATCAGAAAGTGTCTCATGCGAGAGAAATTCTTTCTGATTGTTCAGCAGTACATGAAATGACGGCAGGACAAAGTGGCTGTGCAGGAGATTTGATTGGTTCAGCAGTACAAAAGTTATATACGGTAGAAAGCATAGATGCCGGAGCGAAGGGACTGACTGAACAGCTACAAACGATAGATTCGTTGCTTAATGATTTTAACAGAGAGCTGTCTGGATATATTGATTCTATGGAATTTGATGGAGAACAGTTTGCTGAACTGGAAGAACGGTTGAATCTTATTAATCATTTAAAAGCAAAATATGGAGATTCCATAGAAAAAATACAAAAATATCATGATGACAGCGTTGAAAAATATGAAAAACTTTCCAATTATGAAGAGTATATTTCCAAGATAAAAAGGGAATTATCTAAAGTAAGAGAAAAACTGGATATACAGTGCGATAAACTGACTTCTTTGCGAAAAGATGCGGCAATTCCTTTAACACAGTTGATTAAAGAAGCGTTGCGTGATCTTAATTTTTTAGATGTAGAATTTGAAATTGCCTTTGAGCAGTCAGCACAGTACTCTCCTTATGGAAGAGATACGGTTTGTTTTATGATTTCTACGAATCCTGGTCAGGCAGTCAGACCATTGCATGAAATCGCATCTGGCGGTGAACTTTCCCGAATCATGCTGGCAATTAAGTCGATTCTTGCAGATGAAGAGGGAATAGAAACATTGATTTTTGATGAAATCGATACCGGAATCAGCGGACGAACGGCGCAGAAAGTTTCGGAAAGGCTTGCCTGCATCGCGAAAAAGCGACAGGTAATCGCTATTACACATCTGCCTCAGATTGCGGCAATGGCAGATGCACATTATCTTATCGAAAAGACAAGTGATTCAAATTCTACGATCAGTAATATTTATTTACTTACTGAAGAAGAATCTGTAAAAGAACTTGCCAGAATGCTTGGCGGTGTTCGTATTACAGATGCCGTTTTACAGAATGCAAGGGAAATGCGTACCCTGGCAAAACAGTAAAATATGTCTGTTTGAAACAGCAGCATGCCTGCCATACTAAGTGAAAACTTAGATATGGGGGCATTTTTTATGAGGAAAAATTTAAAAGGGTTTTATATTGTATTGTTGGTTTTCATCTTGTCAGTCATAGGAAGGTACGGGTCTTATCTGCAATCAGAAGATGTATTTTCTACGCAGATACAAAGGCAGAACAGAAAGTTATCCCAGAAGGAGAAGAATACGAAGGTTTATGCATCAGGTGTTCCGATCGGTATTTATGTAAAGACAGAAGGAATTCTTGTTCTGGGACTACAGCCGGTAGAATGTCAGAATGGAAAATCTGTTTGTCCGGCCGCCTGCAAAATAAAAGAAGGAGATTATATTCTTACTTTAAATGGACAGAAAATCACGACAAAACAGCAATTTATACATTTATTACAAAAAAATGGGAAAAAAGAAATTGTTTTAACCGTTAAAAGAAAAAATAAAATAATAAAAATAAAAATAAAACCAGTGTATTCAGGTAAAAATAATTGTTATCAGATTGGGGTATGGATAAGGAATGATACACAGGGGATAGGAACGATTACTTTTATCAGGGAAGATGGAACCTTTGCAGCGCTTGGCCATGGAATTAGTGACGGAGATATCGGAGTGCAGTTTCTGATAGAAGGAGGAAGTGCTTACCGGGCTGATATTGCCTCTATTCTAAAAGGAAAGGCAGGTAAGCCGGGTGAAGTAATTGGAACGATCAATTATGTACCACAAAATTATCTGGGAGAAATATATGCGAATACAACAGGCGGTATATTTGGAAAAATGATAAAAAATAAAAAAGAATTTTGTGTGGGCGAAAAACTTCCTGTCGCCAAAAAATCAGAAATACAGACAGGAAGAGCATATTTAAGAAGCAGTATCAGTGGAAAAAGTAAAGAGTATTCCATAGAAATAGAAAAAATCTTTCTTCATGAAAAAGATTCTTTAAAAACGCTAAAGATAAAAGTGACCGATCCGGAACTGATCGCACTCACCGGTGGAATCATACAAGGGCTCAGTGGCAGTCCTATTTTACAAAATGGAAAGTTAGTTGGAGCAGTGACACATGTTTTGATTGATAATCCTGAAATGGGTTATGGTATATTTGCAGAAAGTATGCTAGAATAAAAAACGGATTTGACAATGACAGATATTGCAAAAATAAGGACAGGTAAGGTAAAAGGAACGATGAACAGTAACAATTTAAGTGATTATTATTATAACCATTCTTTTATGGAAAGGCTTCGGAAGCGGCTTCCGGAAATTCTTCCGAACACATATTGTATAGTAGCAATTGATATTGAACATTTCCGCCTTTTTAATAAATTGTATGGGAGAAGTTCAGGGGATGAAGTCATTCGTTATATTTATACCTGTCTGAAACAAAGTGCGTTAGAATATGACGGAATTGATGCGTATTTAGGTGGAGATAATTTTGTCGCTTTTTTGCCGGATGATGATGAAGTACTTAATAATATACGTCAGAAGATTATAAAGAAGTTCAGTAAGTGGAATAATACATCCGCCTTTTTCCCTCTGTTTGGTGTATATACAATAAAAGATACTTCTGTTTTGCCGGAATTAATGTATGATCATGCAATGCTTGCCTTATCTCATGCCGAAGAAGATTATAAGTGGCACATTTGTCGATATACAATGGAAATGGAATCCTGCTTAGAAGAAGAAGTTTATCTTTTAGCAGCAATAGAAGAAGGATTAGAAAAAGGCGAGTTTACCTTTTTTGCACAGCCACAATGCAATATTGCAACCGGACAGATTGTAGGAGCGGAGGCCTTAGTACGTTGGCAAAAGCCGGATGGAGAGGTTCTTTTACCAGGAGGATTTATCCCCGTATTAGAAAAGAACAAGATGATAGATCAATTAGATCGTTATGTATGGGAGAAGGTCTGTCAGTGGCTCAAAGGCTGGATTGACCAGTGCTATTCTCCTGTTCCGATTTCGATTAATGTATCACGTATTGATATCTATGCAATGGATGTTCCAAAGTATATTTTTTCCTTACTTGAGAAGTATCAGATTCCGGAACATCTCATTAAGATCGAGATTACAGAAAGTGCCTATACAGAGAATAATAACAGGATATCACATGCAGTAAATACCTTTCGAAACAGAGGGCTTGTTGTTATGATGGATGATTTCGGCTGTGGCTACTCTTCTCTAAATATGTTAAAGAATATACCAGTTGATGTGTTGAAGCTTGATATGCGCTTTTTACAATTTAAGGAAGAAGAGCGACAAAAAAGCGCTAATATTCTGGAATCAATCGTAAACATGGCTGGACTTTTACATCTTCCTATTGTTGTGGAAGGGGTAGAGAATGAAAGTCAGGAGAAGTTCGTACAGAAATTAGGTTGTCGTTATATACAGGGTTTTTATTATTATAAACCATTGCCGATTAAGAAGTTTGAAGAATTATTAAGAGATAAAAGACAGATTGATACTCAGGGGCTTGTTTATAAACAGGTTGAACCGATGCATATTCGTGAGTTTATAGACACGAATTTTGTCAGTGACAGTATGTTAAATAATGTGTTAGGACCGGTAGTTTTTTTTGAAGTATTGGGTGGAGATATCAAAATTACTTGTGTGAATGAACAATATTTCCGAATGCTTGGAGAACAGCATTTTGAAGAGGATATCCAAAAAGAATTTTTAAAGAGAATATCGGAAGAGGAACGATGTGTATTCCACCGAATGATAGAAAAAGCATTTGAAAATCCGGTACTTGGTGCGGATGGAATGATTCATCTTCTACGTGAAGGGGAGCAAAAGATGTCTGTATATACTAAAGTATTTTATCTGAGAGAACGAGAAGGATACCGGCAGTATTACTGCTCTTTGTTGGATATAAGCAGAGTAATCTAAAAATACAAGATAGAAAGTAAAAAGGAATAGTATCAATCGATAGCAGATCGTAGATACTATTCCTTTTTAATGTTGATATTCAATTATTCTATGTTCGTCTTTACATGTTTTTTGATTGCTTCAAAGCTTTCTTTACTGATAATATGTTCTATCTTGCAGGCATCCTTTTCTGCAATTTCTGCGGAAACACCTAATTTTTCCAAGCAGGATGTAAGTATCTGATGTCGTTCATAAATCATATCAGCAATTGCCTTTCCGGATTCTGTAAGATAGATATATCCGGCATCTGTTACTGTGATGTGATTCTTCTCACGAAGATTCTTCATAGCAATACTTACACTCGACTTTTTAAAGTCAAGCTCATTGGCAATATCAACAGAACGAACAACAGGAAGTTTTTTGCTGAGAACTAAAATCGTTTCTAAATAGTTTTCAGCGGATTCGTTGTATTTTTCCTTCAATTATAATCACCTCAATAAATATAAATTCAGTTAATAATATGATAACATATTGAAAGCAATTTTTCAAATAAAGCTGATGAAAAAATTTATTTATCTCTTTAAAAAGACGAAAGAAGATGTTAAACTGTAACGAGGGATATTTTAACAGAAAGGACGGGAAGAGGAATTTTTATGAAGAAATTATTATACTTTATGAAAGCCTATAAAAAGGAAAGTGTTCTGGCTCCTTTATTTAAAATGCTAGAAGCCTTTTTTGAATTATTTGTACCATTAGTTGTTGCTTCCATCATTGATGATGGTATTGTTTTAAAGAATCAGAGCCATATTATAAAAATGTGTCTGTTGCTTCTTCTGCTGGCGGCCGTTGGTCTTACCTGTTCAATTACGGCACAGTATTTTGCAGCTAAGTCGGCAGTAGGGGCCGCGACTGGAATTCGATATGAGCTTTTTACGCATATTCAGACACTTGGATATGAGGAAATGGACACGATAGGTACATCTACGCTGATCACCCGTATGACGAGTGATATTAACCAAGTGCAAAATGGTATTAATCTTGTACTTCGACTTTTTCTTCGTTCTCCGTTTATCGTATTTGGAGCAATGATCATGGCCTTTACAATTGATGTAAAGGCAGCGATGATTTTTGTTGTTGCAATTATCCTGTTATCTATTGTGGTTTTTGGCGTTATGTTTATTACAAAGCCACTTTATAAGAAAGTACAGGCAGGATTAGATACGATTCTTGGAACAACGAGAGAAAACCTTACAGGAGTAAGAGTAATCCGGGCATTTCATCAGGAACAGGCAGAATATGAGAAGTTTTTCCGTCAGAATGAACAGTTGACTTTATTACAAAAACTAGCAGGCAAAATATCCGGACTAACAAATCCACTTACATTTGTGATCATAAACTTTGCAATTCTTGTCCTCATTCATACGGGAGCGGTTCGTGTCAGTCTTGGAACATTATCACAGGGTCAGGTAGTAGCTCTTTATAACTATATGTCACAGATTCTTGTGGAACTGATCAAATTAGCAAATTTAATTATATCCGTTACGAGGGCAATGGCTTGTTTTAATCGTATTCAGGATGTTTTTTCTATCGAACCATCCATGAAGGAAGGGAATAAAAAAGCTGCCAATATTAGAAATGATGTTCCGGCGGTAGAATTTAATAATGTATCGTTTACTTATGCAGGAGGCGGAGATCATGCAATAGAGAATATTTCTTTTAAAGCAATGGCGGGGCAGACGATCGGAATTATTGGTGGTACAGGTTCTGGAAAGTCAACGCTTGTAAACTTGATTCCAAGATTTTATGATGCTACAGAAGGAGAAATAGATATCGCAGGAGAAAATGTACGGGAATACACTTATGAGTCACTTCGAAAAATGATTTCTGTTGTTCCACAGAAAGCGCAGCTTTTTGCAGGAACAATACGAGATAATCTGATGTTTGGCTGTCCTGATGCTACGGAAGAACAGATCGAGGAAGCACTTGTTATTTCTCAGGCAAAAGAGTTTGTGGATACAAAAGAAGGCAGATTGGATGCCGTTGTAGAACAGGGAGGAAGGAATCTTTCCGGTGGACAAAGACAACGTCTTACGCTGGCAAGAGCATTAGTACCACAGTCCGATATCCTTATTATGGATGACAGTGCCTCAGCACTTGACTATGCAACAGATGCAAAACTTCGAAAAGCAATTCAAAATATGAAGCGTAAACCAACGGTGTTTATTGTTTCACAAAGAACGTCTTCTATTCAGGATGCCGATAGTATTCTTGTACTTGATGATGGAAAGATTGCAGGAAAGGGAACACATGAAGAGCTGATTGCTTCCTGTGATATTTACCGCGAGATTTATGAAACACAGTTTAAGAAGGAGGAAGCGTAGATGGCAGAGCAGAAAGCAGCTGGCAAAAGAAAAAGCACGATGAAAAAAGTGTGGTATTATTTAAAGAATTATCGTTTTCTTCTTATTGTGTCTGTTGTGATGGCAGCAGTCACTGTTGCAGGAAGCTTGTATGTTCCAATTCTTGTTGGAGATGCGATTGACTATATCATTAAAAAAGGGCAGGTAGATTTTATGGCGATCGCAGGCATACTTGAAAAAGGTGCGGTTGTAATTGTTTTTACCGGAGCTGCACAGTGGATTATGAATGTCTGCAATAATCATATTACTTTTCATGTGACAAGAGACATTCGAAACGAAGCAATGAAAAAGATTGAGAAGCTTCCATTAAAATATATAGATGGACATTCTTATGGGGATGTAGTAAGTCGTGTTATTGCAGATGTCGATCAGTTTGCAGACGGACTTCTCATGGGATTTACGCAGTTTTTTACTGGAGTAGTTACAATTTTAGGAACGCTTGGATTTATCTTTTCTATCCATGTGGGAATCGCTCTGTTAGTTGTCTGTCTTACACCGATTTCATTACTAGTCGCTCGTTTTATTGCTACACATACTTACTCTATGTTTAAATTGCAGTCTGAGACAAGAGGAGAACAGACAGCATTAATCGAAGAAATGATCGAGGGAGAAAAAGTTGTAAAAGCTTTTGGTTACGAAAAAAGAGCAGCAGAACGTTTTTCTAAAGTAAATGAAAAATTACAGGGATATTCTTTAAAAGCAATCTTCTTTTCTTCTATTACAAATCCTTCCACTCGTTTTGTAAATAGTATTGTATACGCAAGTGTTGCATTAAGCGGTGCACTTACAGCAATTAGCGGAGGACTGAGTGTAGGACAGCTTACCTGTTTATTAAGTTATGCAAATCAGTATACGAAACCATTTAATGAAATATCCGGCGTAGTGACAGAACTACAGAATGCTTTAGCCTGTGCTGCACGTATTTTTGAACTTATTGAGGAAAAACCGGAGAGTGATGATAAAAAAGATGCGATGATCTTAAGGAATCCAGAAGGTAATGTTACGCTTTCTCATGTTGCATTTTCTTACACAAAAGAAAAACAACTGATAGAAGATTTTAATCTCAAGGTAAAAGAAGGACAGCGCATTGCGATCGTTGGACCTACCGGCTGTGGAAAAACAACAATTATCAATCTTCTGATGCGTTTTTATGATGTGAATCAGGGAAAGATCATGGTAGATGGAAAGGATATTCGTGATATCACAAGAGAAAGTCTTCGAACTTCCTATGGAATGGTTTTACAGGATACCTGGCTTCGAAGTGGAACAATTCGTGACAATATCACAATGGGAAGAGAAGGCTTTACGGATGAGCAGATTATTACTGCTGCAAAAGAAGCACATTCCTATAGTTTCATTAAAAAGATGCCAAAGGGTCTTGATACGTATATTACGGAAGATGGAGCCGGAATGAGTCAGGGACAAAAACAGCTTCTTTGTATTACAAGAGTCATGCTTGATCTGCCGGCTATGCTGATTCTTGATGAGGCAACTTCTTCGATTGATACCCGTACAGAACAAAAGATTCAAAATGCTTTTGCAAAAATGATGGAAGGACGTACCAGCTTTATTGTAGCCCATCGTCTCTCTACCATTCAGAATGCCGACGTGATTCTCGTTATGCAGGATGGACATATTATTGAGCAGGGAAATCATGAGAATCTGTTAAAGAAAAATGGTTTTTATGCAAATCTTTACAATAGCCAGTTTGCGAATTAGAGAAAAAGAAAGATAAAAGAAAGAAAAATAGAAAAGGCTGTTCGCACAAAGACAGGTATTGTTTTTTATAAAATACAAGAAAATGAGTAATATAGAGGAAATTTGAGAAAAAATCGTAGTTTACTATCTTGTATACTTGAATTAAATTTTATATAATAAGAACTGTGTCGCAAGGGTAAAATGTGGCAGTTGCAAAGGAAACAGGTTTATCTCAGTCGAGAGGACTCCCACCTCTTTCAGGCGGCAGCTCGACTTGAAAATAATCAAAAAATATGAGGTGATTATATGTTTAAAGTTACAGAAGATATCATTTATGTTGGTGTGAATGACCATGAAGTAGATTTATTTGAAGGACAGTACGATGTACCAAATGGTATGTCTTATAATTCCTATGTTGTTCTTGATGAAAAAGTAGCTGTATTTGATACAGTAGATGCCCATTTTAAGGATGAATGGTTTGCAAATCTTGAAGAGGCTTTTGCCGGAAGAACACCGGATTATCTGATCGTACAGCATATGGAACCGGACCATGCAGCAAATATCGCAAATTTTGCAGAAAAATATCCAGAAGCAAAAATTGTTGGAAATGCAAAGACATTCCCTATGATGAAACAGTTTTTTGGTACAGACTTTGCTGACCGCCAGATTGTCGTAAAAGAAGGAGAGACATTAAGTACAGGTAAACATAATCTTACCTTTGTAATGGCTCCAATGGTACATTGGCCTGAAGTTATGATGACTTATGATACAACAGATAAGATTTTCTTTTCTGCAGATGCCTTCGGAAAATTTGGAGCATTAGACGTAGAAGAAGAATGGGACTGTGAAGCACGTCGTTACTATATTGGTATTGTTGGAAAGTATGGACCAATGGTACAGAAGTTATTTGCTAAAGTTGGTTCTCTTGAGATCAATGCAATCTGTCCGTTACATGGTCCTGTTCTGACAGAGAATTTAGGACATTATCTGAATCTTTATACTATCTGGTCTTCTTATCAGGTAGAAACAGAAGGAACAGTCATCGCATATACTTCTGTTTACGGTAATACAAAGAAAGCCGTAGAACTCTTAGCAGAGAAATTAACAGAAGCAGGCTGCCCAAAAGTTGTTGTTACTGATCTTGCAAGAGATGATATGGCCGAAGCAGTAGAAGATGCCTTCCGCTACGGAAAGTTAATTCTTGCAACAACAACATATAATGGAGACATATTCCCATTTATGAAGGAATTTATTAATCATTTAACAGAGAGAAGCTATCAGAATCGTAAAATAGGTTTTGTAGAAAACGGAAGCTGGGCACCAATGGCAGCTAAGATTATGAAAGCAGCTTTTGAAAAGAGTAAGAATATTACTTTTGCAGACACAACGGTAACGGTTCGTTCTGCAGTAAATGAAGAAAGTGAAGCACAGATCGCAGCACTTGCAAAAGAAATGAAATAATAATTTGATTTATCTGAAAAACGGATGAAAATAAAAACTCGAAATTATAACAGATGTAAAGAGAGTCGCAACATGGAAAGGTATGTTTGATATTTTTACCTGCTCCGATATTATATCTGCCATAAGTTCGAGTTTTTATCTTTTGTTTGTACTATATTTTTAAATTGGGTTATTGTTCTTTGTGTATGTGAGGATGAAGTAAAAGTCATCGGAAAATAATAAGATATTAAGTATTAGAGAGCGTTTGAAAAAGTGTTTTATATAGAAAGGAAGTCGATTATATAATGAAAAAGTTAAATTGGGGAATGCTTGGAACAGGCTGGATTGCTCATGAAATGGGTGAGGCATTACGGCGTGTGAATGGTGAGATCTATGCCTGCTGTGCAAGAAGTATAGAAAGTGCAGAAAAATATGCTAAAGAATTTGGTGTAAAGCATGTTTACGGCAGTGTGGATGAGATGCTTGCCGATGAAAATATTGATATCGTCTATATTGCGACACCACATAATTCTCATTATGAATTTTTAATGAAGGCATTACAAAGTGGAAAGCACGTTTTTTGTGAGAAGGCAATTACAGTGAATGATACACAGCTTGAGGAGGCAGTAAAGCTTGCGGCAGAGAAGAAGCTTGTTATCTGTGACGGCATGACTTTATATCATATGCCAGTATTTAAGAAGCTGAAAGAGATTGTGGACAGTGGTAAGCTGGGACCGGTTAAGATGATTCAGGTAAACTTTGGAAGTTGTAAGGAATATGATGTGACAAATCGTTTCTTTTCTAAAGAATTAGCAGGAGGAGCTTTACTTGATATCGGTGTGTATGCGACAAGCTTTGCAAGATTTTTTATGAAGAGCAAACCGGATACAATTCTTACAACTGCTAATTATTTTGAAACAGGAGTAGATGAGACCTCAGGAATCATTCTTCGAAATCCAGATGGACAGATGGCGGTAATGGCACTTACAATGCGTGCAAAACAGCCTAAAAGAGGAGTTGTTGCCTGCGAGGATGGATTTATTGAGATTTATAATTATCCAAGAGGAGATAAAGCGACTATCACTTATACAAGTGATGGACATACAGAAACCATCGAAGCAGGAGAAACTGCATACGCATTGGATTATGAAGTAGAAGATATGCAGAATTATGTTTTAAACGGTGGAAGTGAAGAATATCTCACTTACAGCCGCGACGTAATGAGTGTGTTAACAGATATTAGAAAGCAGTGGGGAATGATTTATCCTTTTGAATAAAAAAAGAACAAAAAAGGGGTGCAGGTAATCTTGCATCCCTTTTTGCATCGCAGTATAATAAAAAATTGCGTAAAAAATTTTAAATAATGAAGGAACAGTATATAAATGACAGAATTAATAAAACAGAAAAAACAAATACCGGAAAGATTATATAGTAACCGAAAGTTAGCAGCATTATTAATTCCACTGGCATTAGATCAGCTTTTGAATTCTTTTATGGGAACGATTGATACATTAGTTGTTAGTAATCTTGGTTCTGCAGCGATTTCTGCGGTATCATTGGTTGATGCAATTAATATTTTAATCGTGCAGGCATTCTTTGCACTTGCTTCTGGTGGAACAGTAGTGTGTTCTCATTATCTTGGATGTAAAAATGAAAAAAGTGCAAAAGAAGCAGCAAGGCAGCTTGTATTTATTACGTTATTATTATCGGTGATCATTGCCGGAGTTTGTCTGGTATTTAATCAACAGCTTTTGCATTTGATTTTTGGAAAAGTAGAAAAAGATGTTATGGCGGGGGCAAAGCAGTATTTCTTTTATTCTGTACTGTCTTATCCGTTTATCGCATTGTATAATGATGGCTCCTGTATTTTAAGAGCACAGAATAACAGCAGGTTCCCTATGCAGATTTCTATTGCATCCAATTTTTTGAATGCATTTTTGGATGTAGTATTTGTCTGGGTATTTCACTGGGGTGTTGCCGGATCGGCGATTGCGACGGCAGGTTCTCGTTTCTTTAGTATGAGTATTGTGTTATGGAAGCTTAGAAACCCTTCTCTTGAGATACCATTTAGAGATTATTTTTCCATCCGCCCAAACTGGAGAGAGATTAAAAAGATTTTAAATATCGGAATTCCTTCCGGCATCGAAAACAGTATGTTTCAGTTTGGAAAACTGGCAATCCAATCTACAGTTTCTATGATGGGGACAGCCGCAATCGCAGCGCAGGGAATGACAAATGTAATTGAAAATTTAAATGGAATCCTTGCGATTGGTATCGGAATCGGTCTGATGACCGTTGTAGGTGAAACTTTAGGAGCAGGAAGAAAAGAGGAAGCAGTCTATTATATAAAGAAGCTTTGTATTATTGCGGAGATAACTTTAGTGATATCCTGTCTTATTTTCTATCTTTTGGTACGTCCTATCACGTATTTTGGAGGAATGGAACCAGAAAGCGCGAAGCTGTGTATTTACATGGTAACATGGATCAGTATTGTGAAACCGATTGTGTGGATTATGGCATTTATTCCGGCTTATGGTCTTCGCGCGGCAGGAGATGTAAAATTCTCTATGACAGTCTCTGTACTTTCTATGTGGTTTTGCAGAGTAAGTCTTGTTATTTTTCTTGCGAGAGCATTTCATATGGGACCGATGGCAGTGTGGATTGGAATGTTTGTAGATTGGACCGTTCGAAATATAATCTTTACCATACGATTCCGAAGCCGGAAATGGTTAAATCACAAAGTGATATAAATGTTCTGTGAGAATAATTCTCATATAAAAATGTTGACTTTTCCTAGATGGTTATGATATTCTTATTTTAGTTAGTAATCCCTAACTAGAATGTGAGATAATTCATGTGATACTCTATTCGTCCCATTGAGCCGGGACGAAAGAGGTCCATGGGAAAGGATTGACGTTAAAAATGTTACATTTAGAAATTGAAAAAGTAGTAGGTAGAGAGATTATTGATTCTAGAGGAAATCCAACAGTTGAGGCAGAAGTATATTTAGCAGGCGGAACAGTTGGTCGTGGTGCAGCTCCAAGCGGAGCTTCTACAGGAGAATTTGAGGCATTAGAGCTTAGAGATGGAAATAAAGACAGATTTGGAGGCAAAGGTGTTTCTAAAGCTGTAGAAAATATTAATATAACAATCAATGAAGCATTAAAAGGAATTGATGCATCCGATATTTATGCAGTAGACGGTGCAATGCTTGCGGCAGATGGCACAAAAGATAAATCTAATCTTGGAGCAAATGCTATCTTGGCGGTTTCTATTGCGGCAGTTCGTGCAGCTGCAACTGCATTACAGATTCCATTATATCGTTTACTCGGTGGAGTGAATGGAAACAGACTTCCTGTACCAATGATGAATATTTTAAATGGTGGTGCTCATGCCGCAAACACTGTAGATGTACAGGAATTCATGATTATGCCGGCAGGAGCACCAAGCTTCAAAGAGGGACTTCGCTGGTGTACTGAAGTGTTCCACGCATTAGCAGCACTTTTAAAAGAAAGAGGATTAGCAACTTCTGTTGGTGATGAGGGTGGATTTGCACCTGACCTCGGAAGTGATGAAGAAGCTATCGAGTGTATTCTTGAAGCCGTAGAAAAAGCTGGTTATAAACCAGGAGATGACTTTGTATTAGCAATGGATGCTGCTTCTAGTGAATGGAAGAGTGGTACAAAGGGAGAATATCTCCTTCCAAAGAGCAGAAGAAAGTTCACATCAAAAGAATTAATTGAACATTGGAAACATCTTTGCGAGAAATACCCAATCTACTCTATCGAAGATGGATTAGATGAAGAAGATTGGGAAGGATGGCAGCAGCTTACAAAAGAACTTGGGGATAAGGTACAGTTAGTCGGTGATGACTTATTTGTTACAAACACAGAGAGACTTTCTAAGGGAATCAAACTTGGCTGTGGCAACTCCATTCTTATCAAGTTAAACCAGATTGGTTCTGTATCTGAAACTCTTGAAGCTATCAAGATGGCGCATAATGCAGGATATACTGCTGTAACTTCTCATCGTTCTGGTGAGACAGAAGATACAACAATCGCAGACTTAGCAGTAGCTTTAAATACCTGCCAGATTAAGACCGGTGCACCAAGCCGAAGCGAACGTGTTGCAAAATACAACCAGTTATTAAGAATCGAAGAACAGTTAGGCAATGCTGCTGTTTATCCGGGAAAGGGAGCATTTCATATTTCCCGTTAGTTAGCTTATTATTCAATTACATATGCCAAATAGATAAATAATAAGAAGTGAAAAAGTCATTTTGTCCGATAACAGAAAAACTGTTGTCCGGCAGAATGGCTTTTTTATTATTTATAATGAATACGGTGATATGTAAACATGAACATAAGGGATTTATAGAATATTTTCAGAGATAAATTTTTGTAAAATAAAAATACTTTATACTACTTGCGCGGTAGGCAACAAAAAAACAACGTGATATAATAGGACAAGAATATAATAAAAGAAGCGGAGGTGCTTGCTTATGAAATTTTTAATCAAACAAAGAGCGTTTTCCTGGTCAGATACCTTTGATATATACGATGAATATGAGAATAAGAAGTATTTTGTACAGGCGGAGTTTTTATCGTTGGGACATCGCCTGCATGTATATGATATGAATGGACATGAGGTTGGGCTGATTAAGGAAAAGGTTCTTACCTTTTTGCCGGAGTTTGAAGTAATGATAGGCAGGCATTCCTGCGGTATTATAAAGAAGAAGTTTACTTTTTTTCACCCACAGTATGAACTAGATTATAATGGCTGGCATGTAGAGGGAGATTTTCTTTCCTGGAATTATGATGTATATGAGGCATGCAGTGCGGTTATACATATTACAAAGGAGCCATGGCATTGGGGAGACACTTATGTAATTGATTTTCTTGAACCAAAGGACGAATTAATGGGGTTAATGCTTGTTCTTGCAATTGATGCGGCTAATTGTACGAATAATTAAAGGAGAGGGAATCGAATGATGAAGGGAAAAAAGATTGCAATAGTTACAGGGGCAACAGGTGGATTGGGACGGGAATTTGTCCGTCTTCTCTTAAAAGAAAAAAATGTTGACGAAATATGGGCTTTAGCTCGAAATGAAAAGAAACTTAGTCGTTTGAAAGATAAGTTTGGTAAAAAGATTAAAATATATTCTATCGATCTCTCCAGTGTCCGCCAGATAAAATGTTTTGGAGAGGAGCTGCATGAGGAAGCCGGGCGGAAAAATCTGGAGATTTCTTATCTTGTTAATAATGCTGGTTTTGCAAAGTTTTGTTCTTATGGGGATTTAAGTGTTGAAGAATCTTTGAACATGATGCATGTGAATATGGATGCTGTTGTGGCGATGGGACTTGTCTGTATCCCTTATATGAAAAAAGGAAGTCATATGATTAATATTGCGTCTCAGGCATCCTTTCAGCCACTTCCGTATCAGAACATATATAGCTCTACAAAGTCCTTTGTAAGAAATTATTCAAGAGCGTTAAATGTGGAATTAAAAGAGAAAGGGATCTGTGTTACAGCAGTATGTCCCGGCTGGATAAAAACAGATTTATATAAGAGAGCGGAAATTGGAGCAAGGAAAGCAACAACGAAGTATGTAGGTATGGTCACGCCGGATAAGGTAGCAAAAAAAGCTTTAAAAGATGCGAAAAAATGTAAAGATATTTCCATCTACAGTCTTTTTACAAAAATCTCACATATAGCTGCAAAGCTTCTCCCACAGCGTATGATGATGAAAATTTGGCTGAAACAGCAGCATCTGGATGATGAATAGTAATATTGTAAATGATGCTATTTACAAATCACCAATATCTGCTATAATGAGAAGGCTATGTTGAAAACACAGGAGGAAGAAATATGTTTGGTTTTATGAACTCTGGAAAGAGTAAGCCAGTGAAAAAAGGATTGAAGATTATCATAGTAGGTTGTGGTAAGGTTGGAACAACATTAGTGGAGCAGCTTAGCAAAGAGGGACATGATATTATCATTATTGACAAGAATGCGAAAAAGGTTCAGGAAATTGCGAATATGTATGATATCATGGGTATTGTAGGTAATGGTGCCAGTTATAGTGTACAGATGGATGCAGGGATCGAAGAAACGGATCTGATCATTTCCGTTACAGAATCTGATGAACTGAATCTGCTTTGCTGTACTGTTGCAAAGCAGGTTGGTGATTGTGCGGCAATTGCCAGAGTACGTACACCGGATTACAGTAAAGAAGCGGGATATCTTCGTGAAAAACTGGGTCTCGCGATGATTATTAATCCAGAACTTGAAGCAGCCAGGGAAGCAGCAAGAATTTTATTCCTTCCATCTGCTCTTGAGGTAAACTCCTTTGCACATGGACAGGCAGAATTAATTAAGTTTGCTATTCCAGAGGGCAATATATTAGATGGTATTGAAATTGCAGAACTTCGTGCAAAGATACATACGAATATTCTTGTATGTGGAGTAGAGAGAGATGGCGAAGTATACATTCCTGGTGGTGATTTTATTTTACAAAGAGGGGATGTGATTTCAGTTGTTGCATCCAGAAAGCTTGCGAGAGAATTCCTTTCCCACATTGGATTTGAGACAAAACAGGTAAAGAATACGATGATCATCGGTGGAGGAAAGGCAGCCTATTATCTGGCTAAGAATCTTTTAGATGTAGGAATTGACGTAAAAATTATAGAGAACAATAAAGAACGCTGTGAGGAATTATCGGTTCTTCTTCCGAAAGCGATCATTATTAATGGAGATGGAACAGACCAGGAATTATTAAAAGAAGAGGGGCTTTCCTATGTTGAATCTTTTGTTCCATTAACAGGAATTGATGAGGAGAATATTCTTTTAACTCTCCACACAAGACAGGTTTCTAAGGCAAAGGTGATTACAAAGATTAATCGTATCAATTTTAAGGATGTCATTGCTAAGTTAGATCTTGGAAGTGTTATTTATCCAAGATACATTACATCGGAGGCAATTATTGCTTACGTTCGTGCAAGACGTGCTTCTCTTGATAGTAATATTGAGACTTTATACCATATGTTTGACCATCGTGTCGAGGCAATTGAATTTAGAGTGTACGAAGAATCTGAAATTACCAATATTCCTTTAAAGGATCTGGCATTAAAAAAAGATTTGCTTCTTTGCTTTATTAATCGAAACGGAAAGATTATTCTTCCAAATGGTCAGGATTCCATACAGGTAGGTGATACGGTAATGGTTGTAACGACACATACAGGATTTAATGATTTGAAAGATATTTTAGCGTAAGGTACGGAGGAAGATATGAACAGTTCGATTATTCGTTTTGTATTAGGCTATGTATTAAAGGTGGAGGCAGCATTGATGCTTCTTCCTTGTATTGTGGCTGTGCTTTATCAGGAACGTACAGGATTTGCCTATCTGCTTGTTGCGGCAATCGCTATGACGTTAGGAACATTAATGACAATAAGAAGACCGAAAAATCATGTATTTTATTTAAAAGAAGGCTGTGTGGCAACGGCACTTAGCTGGATTTTCTTAAGTTTTTTTGGTGCGCTACCTTTTTGGATTTCTGGAGAGATTCCTTCCTTGATCGATGCATTATTTGAGACAGTTTCCGGTTTTACTACGACAGGTTCTAGTATATTATCGGATGTTGAAGCATTGTCACATTGTGCTCTGTTTTGGCGGAGTTTTACACACTGGATTGGAGGTATGGGAGTTCTTGTATTTTTGTTAGCGGTAATACCACTTAGTGGAGGATCTCATATTAATTTAATGCGTGCAGAGAGTCCGGGACCTTCTGTAGGAAAGCTTGTACCAAAGATAAAGTATACAGCACAGATTCTTTATGTCATTTATTTAGGTATGACAGTGGTAGAGATTATCCTTCTGCTGATTAGTAGAATGCCGGTTTTTGATGCAATCACGTTATCTTTTGGAACAGCCGGTACCGGAGGCTTTGGTATAAAAGGAGATAGTATTGCCAGTTATACCGCATTGCAGCAGTGGATCATCACAATATTTATGATTCTTTTTGGTGTAAACTTTAATGCATATTATCTGATCTTATTTAGAAAGTTTAAAAAAGCACTTCAAATGGAAGAGGTAAAAGCTTATTTTGGTATTATTTTTGTCTCTACAGCCATTATAACGGGAAGTCTTGTCATGGGAAATATGCAATTTGCAGATGCTCTTCGCCATGCTGCATTCCAGGTGGGATCCATTATTACCACAACAGGATATGCTACAATAAATTTTGATGCCTGGTCACAGACCTGCCGTACGATATTAGTACTGTTAATGTTTGTTGGAGCCTGCGCCGGAAGTACTGGCGGTGGTATGAAAGTGTCTCGTTTTATTGTTATGGTGAAAACAATGATCAAAGAGTTAAACTCTTATATTCATCCAAAAAGTGTTAAAAAGATTAAGATGGATGGTAAACCGATCGAACACGAAGTAGTACGTTCTATTAATGTATATTTGATTACATTTATGATTATTTTTGTTGCCTCCGTTTTTGCTATATCCTTTGAGGGACATGATCTTGTAACGAACTTTACAGCTGTAGCGGCGACAATTAACAATATCGGACCGGGACTTTCCATGGTTGGACCAGATTGTAACTTTGGATTTTTTAGTAATTTTTCCAAGCTTGTTATTATATTTGATATGCTTGCAGGACGTTTGGAATTATTCCCACTGCTTATATTATTCCATCCGGCAGTCTGGAAGGAACTCTTCACACAGAAGATCACAATGAGAAAAAAATTAAAATCCTGATTAACTAAAGAAACGAAAAGCAGAAACTTTATATAGAATAAAATGTGAAGATAGTCG